>ENA-OOXF01000682-OOXF01000682.1-human-gut-metagenome-genome-assembly--contig:-NODE-682-length-25324-cov-2.734497_pt1 | contig 25324 bp, 24 predicted proteins | sample MGYA00241586_ERZ501341 | MGnify/ENA primary metagenome ERZ501341 (study PRJEB25962, sample SAMEA2042985) | human gut metagenome | biome: human gut; feature: human-associated habitat; material: faeces... | reverse complement strand
CCAGAGCGCCACCACCCTTTCCGGCGGCGAAGCGCAGCGCGTAAAGCTGGCAACGGAGCTTTCGCGCCGCAGTACGGGACGCACGGTGTATATCCTGGACGAGCCTACGACAGGCCTGCATATTGCGGACGTCCACAAGCTGCTGGATGTGCTGCAGCGTCTTGTAGAAGGCGGTGACAGCGTTATCGTCATCGAGCATAACCTGGACGTTATCAAGGTGGCGGATTACATTATCGACCTCGGTCCCGAGGGCGGCGACAAGGGCGGTACTTTGGTGGCCAGCGGTACGCCGGAGAAGGTAGCGAAGGTCAAAAAATCCTACACCGGACAGTACATCAAGCAGGAGCTGGCTAAGGCGAAAAAGAACGGGTGGTATGTATGACAGAATTAGCCGCAGGCTTTAGCGATAATATAAAAAATGCTCTGGCAGTGCTGCCGGAAAAGCCCGGCGTTTACCTGATGCATGATGCCTCCGGCAAGGTTATCTACGTCGGCAAGGCTGTTGTACTGAAAAACCGCGTGCGCAGCTACTTCCGTAATTTGGCTAGCCATACGCCGAAGGTGAAGGCGATGGTGGCGAAAATAGCGGAGATTGAAACGATTGTTACCTCCAGCGAGGTAGAAGCACTGATTCTGGAGTGCAACCTGATTAAAAAATATCGCCCGCGTTACAACATCAGCCTGAAGGATGATAAAACATATCCTTATCTTAAGGTTACGATGCAGGAGGATTTCCCGCGTTTATATGTGACGCGCAGACAGCTGCGCGACGGCGCACGTTATTACGGACCGTATGCCGACGCCGGCGCTATGCATGCCACGGTAAAGCTGCTGCGAAGTATGTTTCCGCTGCGTACCTGCCGCAAAATGAACGTGGACAGACCATGCCTGAACTACCACATCAAGCGCTGCCTTGCGCCCTGCGCCGGTTACATCAGCAAGGCGGATTATCACAAGATGATAAAATCCGTCTGCATGGTGCTGGACGGACGCACCACGGAACTGGAGCGTGATTTGAAGCAGCAGATGCAGGAGGCAGCGGATAACTACGCCTTTGAGGAGGCTGCCAGACTACGCGACCAGCTGCAGGCTGTGGCACGTCTGAACGAGGCGCAGAAGGCTGTTACCAATAACGGCGGTGATATGGATATCTTCGGGCTGGGGCAGGATATGACGGGCCTGTGCGTGCAGTTGTTCTTCGTGCGTAAGGGCAAGCTCATCGGCAGAGATAACTTCTTTATGCCCGACGGCGGCGATACGCCGCAGGAGGTTATGACAGCCTTCGTCAAGCAGTATTATAACGAAGCAACCTTTATTCCCAAGGAAGTGGTGCTGCCGTACCTGCCGGAGGCGGATGAAAAGCAGCTTATTGAAACGTGGCTGGCAGACAAGGCACAGCGAAGGGTGGAGCTGCTGCTGCCGCAGCGTGGCGTGAAAAAGGATTTGCTGAAGCTGGCGAATGAAAATGCCGTCAAGCTGCTGAATGAACGCCTGCGTAAGGGCAGCCTGTCGCTCAAAAATGACCTGCAGGCAGCCGAAGAGCTGCAGCAGGCCTTGGGCTTGGAGCATCCCCTGGAGCGCATGGACTGCTTCGATATCAGCCATACGCAGGGCAGCGAAACTGTTGCCTCCATGGTTGTGTTCCGCAACGGCACCAGCAGCAAGAAGGATTACCGCAGATATAAAATAGTTTCGGCAGAAGGCAAGCCTGATGATTTCAAATCCATGCAGGAGGTTGTCTACCGCCGTTACCGGGATTATGAGGACTTGCCCAGCCTGGTGGTTATCGATGGCGGCAAGGGCCAGCTGAGCTCGGCGCTGGAGGTTATCCGCGGCCTTGGCCTTGACGATTTGCCGGTTGTAGGCCTTGCCAAGCGCGAGGAGGAAATCTTTAAGCCGCACCAAAGCGAAAGCATCATGCTGGACCGTGAAGGCGCTGCGTTGCACCTCATCCAGCGCATCCGCGACGAGGCGCACCGCTTTGCTATTACCTACCACCGCAAGCTGCGTGGTAAACGCAATCTTGTTTCTGTGCTCGACCATGTGGAGGGCATCGGGCCTAAGCGTCGGCAGGAGCTGTGGAAGGCGTTCAAAACGCTGGACGCTATGCGTGCAGCCAGCGTTGAAGAGCTTGCTGCGGTAGAAGGCATGAACCATGCGGCGGCGCAGACGCTGTACGATTTCTTCCGCTTGGACTTGCCGGAAAAGCAGCAGGCGCTGCAGTAAAAAGATTCACAGCTATTTTGCAAAATATCCGCGCAAAAAATGCTATAATAATTATAGGTCAAAAATAATAATTATTATGTAGCTCGCGCTTAGCTTTCTTAAAAGCGCAGGCTATGGCAAGAGGAGGACGAAGCTAATGGCAAAATGGGTATGTGATGTTTGTGGTTATGTGTATGATCCTGAGGTTGGCGATCCCGATAACGGTGTTGCAGCAGGCACTGCTTGGGAAGATGTACCGGAAGAGTGGGTTTGCCCTCTTTGCGGCGTAGGCAAGGACCAATTCTCGGAAATGTAAAATTGCATAGGATATAACAAACGAGGCTGGGACAAAACCAGCCTTGAACAGAAAAACCAGTGGAGGTTTACCGTCAGGTAATTTCCCACTGGTTTTTTAGTGCAAAAAATTAAAAAATACTTAACTCTAGCGATTCTTTAATTTGTGAAGTTTGTTTGTTCCAACCTTTTTGATGGTACTTATCAAGTATAAAGATTTTTGTATTTCTCGTAGACAGAATGCAGAAGCTCCTTACTTTCCTCTTCAGAATAAACCATACTGCTTTCTGGCAGGTAAACCAGAAAATCATGGAATGCATGCACCAAGCTTAATTCCTGCAGATGGAAGATATACTGTCCTTTATTGGGGCTGAAGTAATAAATAACAACCTTTTGCTCGCTCGGTGCGCAAATGCAAATAGGCGAAGGCACGGAGAGCTTTCCGCTGCGCACAATCCTTGGTGTGAAGCTGCCGTCCTCTACACTGTTGATAATATTCTTTAAAAGCGTCAGGCGTTGCGGCGGCGTCAGGTAGGTGTACATGAAATCAGGGATTTCTGTTACGCGTCCTGTTTCCATAAAGAGGTTTAAGCCTTCAAGCGTAAAGGAAATGCTGTGAGAGCTATATTTTGAGCGGATTTTAGCAAAGTAATCGGCAATAACTCCCTGCATTTCTGGCGGGATAATGTCAGTGTTCAATCTATCCATGAGGATACTTTCCGGGCAGAAGCTGGGGAAGCAAGGCTGGTAGAAAAGCTCATGTACTTCTTCAGCGTTTATTTCCTCATCGCTGAGGAAGGTAGATTGCAAATATTCCTCCGGCGTAGGATGGAAGGTGTGGCAGATAGGATTGGCAACACTGAGGCTTTTTTGAAAGGTGTCACCGGTGAGTGCTACCATATCCTGCGAATTGCAAAGCACAGCCTTATCCTGTTCATAGGACACTGCCAGCACGAAATCACTGGTGATAATCTTGAACGGCAGCATGCTGGTGTTGTTGAACAGTGTATCAACATTATCATAAACATAGTAAGGATGGAAAACTTCACACTGGAATAAAATCGGCACAAGCTTTTGCAGGATATTCAGATTGTAGGTTGTGCCTTTATGTCCTTCGTTTTTATCAAAAACGATAATTGCTTCCACAAGCGTATTGTTGCGGTTAAAATCAATGGAAGTAAGACAATCGAAAAGATACTGATATTCAGGCTGCACCATGAGTTTGATGTGGCCTGATTTTTTATTGGCTTCAATCTCTAAAACAGCTTTTAAAATACGATTGATATTGCCCTGACCGTTGATTATTTTCAGAGCTTCATTCATTTCAAGCATATCCTGCACGCCTGTGGGAATCACAAGCTCGTCGGCAGAATTCATATCGTAAAAACTGGAGATGATTTTGCTGACATGCTCCCGACGGAAATAATTTTCTTCTCCCATATGTGATATATGATAGGCGCGCAGTAATTCTGCTGTTTCACTGGGATTGAGCATCATGGCTTTGGCAATAGCAGTTACGTCTGCAACATTAGCAGGCATACGCTTACCAACCTTCATGTGCTGTATCATTGTTCTGTCTACACCACTAATTTTTGAGATAGTGTAAATTGTTGTATTTTTACTTTCTAGATACTTTTTGAGCGTATCTGCAAATAATGTCATAAGCAAAACCCTTCCTAAAAAAGTTTATCGTCAATATTTATATTATAGATGAATTTGTGACAATAATAAAGTCTTGAATATGCAAAAAGCCTGTCACAAAAGTTGTCACATGTGTCAGATATATGTCAATTTGGTTAAAATTAAAAGTATAATGGAATTTTTATAATGATATATATGAGCATTGATAAGAGATACCCCTATATGACGATGCTTTGCGAACTAATAGACAAGTACTTCGTAAAAACGCTATTGTGTAGTGGGGGGGGTAAAATGGGTATTAGAGGTATACATTAGAGGGCGTAGTGGATGGTTTTAGCTCATAACTTTACTACTATTAGTATATCAATAAATTTCTTATATCAATTTAGTAGAGAGGATGATATTAATGCCAATATTGAATAGAATAAAATTTGACGGTACTCATAACAACGAGCCGTGGTTAATTTATAAATGGGAAAAGGAAGATATTATATTAGGCTCTCAGTTAATAGTTGGCCCTGGTCAAGAAGCTATATTTGTAAAAAATGGTCAGGCGCAAGACGTTTTTCTTCCAGGTACTTATACGCTTAGCAGTGGAAACTTACCGTTTTTAGGTAAATTGATAAAGTTTCCGTTCGGTTCACAAACACCATTTGCCGCGGAGGTTTATTTTATTAATAAGACTGAAAACAGAAATATGACTTGGGGAACTAGTACGCCTTTCATCATTGAAGATCCTAAGTACAACATTTTTTGTCGCTACGAGCCTTTGGATCGTATGTAATAACTATAAATGACAGCAGAGTCTTCTTAAATAAATTAATTGGTAGTCTTAATTTGGATTCAGGATTTAATCATATCACCGTAAATAAATGCTTTTCTGGAATTGTAAATATGCACATTAAAGAGATTGTAGCTAGGTTTGTAAACCAAAAGAAAATCTCTTTCCTTGATATTACAGGCTATTATACCGAAATAGCAAATGAGTTATTCCAAATCATAGAAGAAGATTTTTCTGACTATGGGATTAGGTTATTAGATTTTTATATAGAATCAATATCTCCCTTAAAAGAAGAAATTGCTAAATTACAAAAATACAAAGAAGAACTAGCTTTAGGAGATGCTTTTTATACTAAACGCAGGTCATTTGATGTATTAGAGAAAATGGCTGATTCACAAATTGGTGATTACGCAGGAATTGGCATGGGATTGGGGGCCGGAATGATGGTCGGCTCTGTTACTAATCAAGCTATGGAACAAATAGCCTCTAATATACGTATACAAGCAAACGATACAGGCAATAATAAACATTGTATACATTGTGGTAGAGAGTTACCTATTGATGCATTGTTTTGTTCATATTGCGGAACAAAACAAAATATTCAAGAAAAAATGTATTGCATGAATTGCGGTAATGAATTAGTTCCCAATGCGCAATTTTGCTCTAAATGTGGTTGTAAAGTAAATAAATAGCAGAGGTTACTTCTATTATGAGTGATGTAAAGGTTTGTACATATGAATGTCCTAATTGCGGAGCACCAATTAAGATTGCTGATAAGGTTTGTGGTCATTGCTTCTCGGCAGTGTATTTACAAAGAATAAAAGATAGCGATAATTTGTCGAAAGGAGGCATAGCTAAGCATATAGCTGTGTACAAGAAAAATATAGCTAATGGTCTTGTTGATGACAGTAGTACATTGATTTCTTTAGGGATATGCCATTATAAAAACTGCATGTACGATTTTTCAATGAAATCATTTGAAAAAGCTATTGAAGTTGATCCGGAAAACGTGAATGCCTATTATTATGCAGCGTTAAGTTTGATGAATGGCAAGCGACCATATCTTCAGACGTTGCCCAAAATAAAAAAAGCGGTTGCGATGCTTGAAGCTGCTATTAGTATACAAGATGAAGGGAGGCTATATTACTTTTTGTATTTAATTCAAAAGGATTTTTTTGATAAAAAACATCTCCGTACAAAATACAAAGCGTTAGAATTACAAAATTTATCTATGGAGAATGCTGTTACCGATGAAGAAATCCTAGAACTGGAAGAAAATTTAGCTATTAAGTAAAAAAGCAAGGAGTGACGTAATGTTGGACATGAGACAAGATAATGTAAGAGATTTTTTGGCACGAGCATTTTATCGTGAAGATCCTAAGTGGTTGGTTTGGCTTTTTATTATAGGTTGTTTTACAACATTCCTTATGATTGGTTTTGTTTTATTGTTAATATGGGGAATTGTAAAATTAGTGTATATGTTTAGTGGTACATATGGAGTTTATGATCAATACAATGCTTGTGTACAAAAGGATGCTGAATTTTTAAAAGATAGAGCTATTAACGTAATGGGACTTATAGAAGAAGAATTTAGCTTGATTGATCCAATTATTGCTAGTGGTTATGCAAGTGATTCCAGTTGTATTCATGTAGGTGAAAAAATAGAAAAAGTATCGCCTATAAGAGTGATATGGCTTTGGTTGGTCAATAAAGTTTGTTTTTGGCGTAAACCGGAAAGAATTTCCGAGCATGTCTTTATTGATTGCGGAGATGGCAAAGTTATTTGTTCTTTAGTAACATTTACCTATATAGTTTTTACGGAGCAACAGGCTGTAGCTTATAAGTGTTATTATGACATTGCTTATGGAAAAATATTGGAAGAGTATACAATTGAAGTGGCATACAGAGACATTGATGCTGTTAAATATGGCGACGAGCTGCTTCATGTATGGAGTGTAAACAAACAAAATTGGTCTAGGGTTAAAATTAACTGGCTGAGCTTAAATGTTGCTTCTAATAATCGTATAGCTGCTTCGATTTCCGGAAATAGTGAAATTTTGAGCAATCAGGTTCCGGCAGTTCAGGCTTTAATTCGTAGTAAAAAAGAAGAGTTAGCATAACAATCAGGAAGGGTGATAAAGTTGCAAAGCAAAAATAAGTATTTGGCATATTTTGCTCCTGTAATAATGATTATAATAGGTATATTCTTATACAGTGTTATATTACCTGCTCGCTACAATAAGGTTATATCTTTGATGGATTGGCTTTTTAGCGGGACGGATAATATAATTGCAACTTTACGCTCTGCTGACATTGTATTAGGACAAGTCTATAGAATTTTATTTACTAAAATCTTAATATGGGTATGGACGATAGGTTTTCTATTTTCTTTGTTTTGGTGTGGATATACTGTTCAAAATTCTAAAGAGAAAAGCGGTAATTTGCTTATTGGCGAAGATGGAAAAAAAGCAATGTTGGTTAGAATAGTTAATCAAGCAGAAAAGTATTATAGATTGAATAAGAGTAATGATGATAGCAAGTTGATTTATAAAAAAGCGGTGATTTTAGAATCGCGTTTTTTAGCATGTGGAGAGTTTGGGTATGGCAGTTATGATATTACTGAATTAGAAAATCATATCTGTAATAAGCTGGTTGAATTAGAAAAATTGTTGTCTGATGAAAACTATGATTATGCAGAAGTTAATGATAAATATATTAGGATACACAACTTGTTAGAAGAACGAGAAGCCATGTTAAAACATTATTAAGCAAGGAATGGTGATGAGCATGAAACAGTATTATGATTTATTAGAAATAGATGAGAGTCACAGTAAAGATGAAGTGAAAAAAGCATTTTTAAGCAAGAAAGCTTCTTTACAAAGTAATTTATTGTCTAAGGATTCCTGCGAGCGTCAGGATGCTATGCGCAAATTGCAGGAATTAACGCAAGCTTACAAAGAAATTATAACTTCTCTCAACAATAAAAAAGAGGAAGTTAGAGAGCAGGAAAGCGGTAGCGCAACGCATGATATACAGGTCAAAGATAATACCAATGATACAAAGCAAGATAAGCAGGATATAGAAGATACAAGCAAGATAACGCATGGTAATAAAGGGGCAGTTGCTTCTGTGGATGAAAAAGTTGGGCAAAAAAATAAAGATGGTAATATTGGTACGAATAGTAATAGTGGAACAGTTATCGTTTCGCCTAAGCCAGATGATGTAACTCGTATCGCTGATAATGTTTTAATTTGTCCGAAGTGTCAGTTTGCCAATAACGCTACTTTGAAATTTTGTGGAAACTGTGGACAACCTTTAAGAAACAATGCTGAATATGGTGGTGGCAATAGTGGTGACAATGGCGTAGTGACAGCAATTGTCAAATATAAAAACTATATTTTCAGCGTTTTGGCGATATTGCTTATTCTAGTGTGTGGAATTGGTGTTTTTAAAAATTATGTTAATACGCCGGAAAAAGCAGTAGAGAAGTATTTGACTGCTCTCAGCAAACAGGATTATGCTGCAGCTTATGGATATTTGTTTGTAACTGAGGATGATTTTATAAATAAAGATAATTACATAAAAAGTGCTGAATTTGTGAAGAAAAATCCTAGTGCCTACAAGGATAAGCTAGTTGTACGACTTTCTAAAGGAGTAATTGATATAAATGTTGTACCCATGGTAGACCAATCGAAAATTGAAGGATTGACTGCATATCAGTATACCTTAAGGCTAAAAGACAATAGTGAAATTAAAGGTAAGCTGGAAGTAGTTGAGCCTATTAGCTCATTGGATAAAATTCTCAATAAATATAAAATCCTCAATAATGATTTAGTCAGTGTGCAAGATATTGAAGTTGAAACTAATGCGAAATTTTATATTGATGGAGTTTTGATGAAAAATCCGACTGCTACTGAGCGCGGAACCCATAATTATAACGTAAGTCTTTTTTATGGCGAGCATAATATTAAGGTAGAAGCACCATTTTGCAATCCTTATGAAACAAAGCTGATTTTAACACCTAATACGAAATCTTCAGTCTTATATTATTGGAAATCGCATTTGAAAAAAGATGTTTTAAAGGACATGGAGAAGCAATCTGAAGATATTCAGCGAAAAATTGTAGAAGGGGCACTCAAAAATGAAAGCCTTGTGAATCTGCAATTAGGTTTTTCGGAAGCAAAACTGAACAGTATGTATGATCAATATAAGCGTTTCTTCAACAGAGCTGATGGAAGCGGTATATATTCTATGGATATTACTGAAGTTACAAGCAATGAACAGTATAATAATAGATTATATAATCCGTTCAAAGATAGAATTTATAAAATCAATTTTAAATTTAATTATACAAGAAAGAATAGAAATGGTATTCAAGAGAGTAGAGTTGGCAATGGTGAGGGTGAGCTTGGTGTAGTTTTCAAATTAGAAAATGATAAAGTGGTACCTGTTGCTATAGATACTTTCAGATTAAGAACGCATTGAAGGAGCTAATTATGAAAAAGATATGTGGTATTTTATTAGTTTTGACATTAACAACTAGCAGTTTGTGTGCAACGCCTGCTGACGCATTTGATTGGGGAAATTTTGGTAATAAAATATTAAGGTCTGTTGGCATTTCTAATGGAGGGCATTCATCTAAACCTAAAATAGCAAAGAAAGATAAAACTAAGCCTAGCGAATCTAAACCGACGATATTGGCAAATAATCGCATGTACCAAATTGTTGATTTGCGTTCTGGGTATAAAAAAGCTGAATTATATGCAGATCGTGTGGGTGGACATTTGGCAATAATTGATTCTAAAGAAAAGAGCAGAATGTTGTATGATTTCATGGTTTCACAAGGATACGACAGTGCGTATTTTGGTTTGACTGATGAAGATCTTAATGGCAATTGGGTATTGCCTAATGGGCAGAAGCCCCAATTTACCAATTGGCATTCTGGGCAACCGACAAAGGAAGAAAGTAATGAAAGGTATGCGATGTTATATCGCAAATATAAAAATGCTACTTGGAAAGCTGGTTCGTTTTCGCCTTTGTTAGAAAATAGTAATACTACGGCATTTATAATTGAATGGGATAAAGAAGTGAAACCACAAGAATATAAGGAAAAAGTTGTAAGAAAAGAAGCACCAGCAGATGGCGGCTATTATGAACCATCGTGGGGCAATAGCTCGTATGAAGAACCGGATTATGAGGAAGAGATTTCTGGTTAATTTGATAGGTAGAGGAGTGGATTGTACATGCAAGATTATTATGATTTGCTTGGATTAAATGAAAACTGTACAAAAGATGAAGCCAAAAATGCCTTTATGTCCAAGAAAAAAGAAGTGCAGGGAAAAATGCTGTCTCGGGATTCTGAAGAACGAGCTGCAGCTGTAAAAGAACTGGGAGAATTGACAAGTGCTTATAAAGCTATTGTTGAGAACATTACTTATGCTAATAAAACGAGTAATTCTGTAAAAACTGAGAGTGGTGGTATTATAATTTCTGGTCCTATACAGCCACCACCTAAGCCTGTAACACCTAAGCCTGTAACACCTATTAAAGTTAATCCTAGTGGGACTGCGATAAACAAAAATATGATGATAATTTTTGGCATGATTTTAGGTATTTTAGTATTAGGATTTGCTGTATATTTTGTGTTTATACAACCAAATAAGCCTAAAAATATTCCAATACCGCCGCCGATTGGTACACCTGCTTCAATTATACCTAAAATGGAAGATGCTAAAGAAAGACATAATGGCAACATAGCTAGCATAGCTAAATTGATTAATGATACTGTAAACAAAAAGGGTAATTTAAAAGGTGAAACAGAACTTCTTAACAGTGCAATGCGTGTTGAGCAAGAAGTATTAGATACTTTAACAGAGCTGCGTAATAGCAGTGAAGCAAATACGCGTAAGGGAAGAATGCTTATCAGAATTCTTCAAGCAGAACAAAAAAGAATAAGCGGTTTGGTAGATGGTCTTAGAGCAGGTGTTAATGGATTGGATTATCAAGCCGCATTTAAAATTGGTAGCGAAGGTTATTATGAATATGACAGATTAAACAGCGAGTATATGCACTTTGAAACAGGTGATTTTAAACCTCAAATGGCCTACGTTAAGGGCGATGATGTTTTTTTGAGAAGTGCGCCGTCCACCAATAGTTCTGTGATAAAAACATTGAAGCGTAATAGCGGACTAGATGCTATTGCTGTACAGACATGCGATGATGAGCGAGCTGGTATGATTAATACTGATAATGTGGTTGTGGGCTTTAATGGTCAGAATATAAGACTAGCAAAGGGACAGCCTTTGACAATAACTGGTGAAAACGGTAGTACTTATCAGTGTCAGCTGAATTTAGAAAATGGCAGCGGAACGATATATGTTGATAAAGTTAATGTAAAAAAGCTTTATGGCGAAACTTGGTATAAGGTACGTTTGTCAGGTGGTACGGAAGGTTGGGTGTATAAGGATTTTATTCAACTGAAAAGAGATATGTAATATTGCTGGAGGCTTAGTAGATGGGTAAATATTTAACATTATCTTTGTTACTTTTGCTTTGCTGGACTAATTTAGGTTGTTTGGGAGCAGAAGAAAATATCGAAAAAGAAGTTGCTCCAAAGATTGCCGTTCAAGAGCAAGTAACGCGGGAATTACCTAAGTTGAAAGTTGTACATAAACCAATAAAATGGACGGATCAAAGAGAACAACTTATAAAAGAGTATGTGCAAATGCATTATGGAAAGGATATAACTAGTATTGTTCCACAAGTTATAATTACGCACTGGACGGTATCTAATGATGCTGAATCTGTTTATCAGTATTTTTATAGTGAGACAATGCCCGATGATGGCGGTGGACGTTTAAATGTTGCGTCGCATTATTTGGTTGATAGAGATGGCACTATTTATCAGTTGACGCCGGAGACAGCGTTAAATAGGCATGCAATAGGTTATAATTGGTGTGCAATTGGTATTGAAAATGTTGGCGGCGTTGATGGAAAAGAAGATTTGACAGAGGCACAGGTAAAGGCTAACATTGCTATTATCCGCTATTTACAGGCAAAGTATTCTACGATTAAGTATGTGTGGGGACATTATCAACAACATGAAGCAGAAAGTAGCGGATTGTTTATAGAGAAGGTACCAGATTATTATGCGGAAAAAATTGATCCTGGTCCTGCTTTTATGGGTAAATTAAAACAAGGATTGAATGATTTGAATTTGAAATTTTACTAGGAGTAGTGTTGATCGTGAAAAAGTATGTCCTTTATATATTGATACTGGTGTTTTCAATTATTTTTATTGGCGGGTGTTCAGCTGATCATGGGGATGGGCGAGATGCTGATGCGCAACGAGGCAATACTGATAATAAGACAGAAATAGTGAAAGATAAAAATGAAACTAATGAAAATTTATTAAAGAAGTACAAAATGGATAATAGTTTCATTTTGATCGTTAAAAGCAAATTTGAGGTTTATGCTATTGATGATATGGGAAAGGTAGTAGCAGTTTATCCGTGTGCTTTAGGAAAAAATAGTGGACAAAAGGAAAAAGAAGGAGATATGAAGACTCCGTCAGGCATTTTTCCTATTGATGAAATAATTGATGCCTCTAGTTGGACTCATGATTTTAAGGACGGTAAAGGAGAAATTACAGGAGCTTATGGACCTTGGTTTATTAGTTTAGATACTAATGAGCTGAGTAAAGGTAAGTGGGGAGGTATAGGCATCCACGGAACTCATGATCCTGATTCGATTGGTAAAAAAGTTTCTGAAGGTTGTATAAGATTAAAGAATGATGATGTTCAGAAGATTAAAGCTTTTGCTAAAGTTGGTATGAAAGTGGTTATTGAAGAGTAGACAATCAATATTTCTTTTATTCTAGTAAGAAAGGTTGTGTATGATATGGGCTTATTTTCTAGAGGCTATAATGGTGATTGTCGTGATTGTGCTTACTACCGTGATAATTTTCATAGCTCAATATATCAAGATGGATATAAGTGCGATTACTCAGGTGAATATTTTGATGATCAGTATGGCGAACAATGCCATTGTTTCCACGACTTAGCTGAAGTTAAAGCTGCTGAAGAAAAAAAAGAACGACAAGAAAATGCGTTAAAAGGAATTATTTTAGCCAATGGCATAGAGCAATTCTTGAGAAAGACAAATTAAAAATAATGCTTAACGGGGAGAAGCAATACACATTGGTTGATGGCGGACCGATTGACATCATAGAAGAAAAAGACGGGCAATATAAGTGTGAGGTTATAATGCAAGGACGAAGTAATTTCTTTCTTGCACCCGTAAATGAGATACATAGGTTAAATCAGGATGTATGGTATTTGCTAGAAACAGAAGACGGAAAACATGGTTGGATAATTAGCAAATACGTTACATTACAATAATTAAGAAGATTAATAAGGTGATATTCATGAAAAAAATAATTTTATTATTCACTTTGTTGTTAATGAGTTTGAGTAGCATATCTTTTGCATCTTCAACGCAATTTAATCAACCATTGGTTGGTATGCAAATACAAGAGCTGGTGGCCCTAGTCCTGCTATCGCTGAAGGATACGATAGTAAGACATATGATAGTTTTACGTTTGGTAGAGGAACAGAAGCGTTAACATTTAAATTTGAAAATCGTTATTACAATGGCAGAGCTGCGTCATCTATATCTAAAGGTGTATTTATTGGGAAAAATTTTATTACTAAAAGGATTATTGCCTGTCCGGAAATATATAAGATTACTGATAATAAAGGACGTGTATTTTACTTGGCTAAAGGTATTACCAGTGGCCCAGAGCTAGTATTCTTGCTAATGGGTAAATGTGCAGGCAGTTACTATAATGTGATTCAGATTAGTGATTTGCAAAAATATTGTCCGGATATTGAGTTTATGGATCACGATGGAGCTCCTCACCTTGAAAATCCCTATATAGTAGGTAATGAAATTAGGTTGCCTTATAAACAATCATATTGGAAATCTGGCAATAAAACTGGAGAATTTATTTTCAAATGGAATGATGAAGTGCAGTGGTTTAGCATTCAACACATAGTTTATTGATTGGAGTGACGGAGATGAAAAAATTTGTATTACTATTAATCGGAATGCTACTAATAATATAATATTTAATGCTATTATAAAAATAGATACAGCAAAGTTTTAGTGTAAAAAAACGGAGGGAATATACCATGAAAACAAAAACTGTATTAGCTTTGACATTAGTAGGTATTACGACATTATTTGCGCCATTAACAACAGAAGCAAGAGGATTTTGGGATAATATTATTAAGATTCCTCAAAAAATAGATGTTAATAACATTATTAAAAACACAAGTGTAAAGAACTACAATATTAATTTAGATGGAACATATTATGGGGTAGCTGTAAGTAAAGCATCTGGCTACAAAAATAATGATAAGATTATGACAGCTACTTTTTATATTAGTAGACCTTGTTTTGTTAAATTTCATGGCATTACCAATGGTTATCAGGCAGCAGCCATATATAGAATATACGATCAGGATGGCTATCAGGTATGTAGTCGTCTTGATATTGGTAATAATAGAACTCAAGATAAAGATTTGTTTTTAAAACCAGGCAGATACAACATAGATGTTAAGTTTTATAGCACGAATACGCAGGGAAATTTAGAAACTCGTTTTAAAATGGAAGCAGAAAGCTTGAATGTCACAGCTGAAAATAATACATCTGTTTTTTCAGCACAACCTTTGAGCATTGGAGTAGCAACTGCTAATTATTTTCGTTCTATTAAAGAGTGGTCAAATGACACTGTGCAGCATTACTATAGCATTGACATTGCTTATCCGTATAATTTGCACATTTACGCAAAGAAAATGCAGGAGGGACGTATGTCAATGATTTTATTAGATGCAGATGAACGACAAATTGGTCGTACCATGTACTGTAATGATAACATAATTGATGAAAACGTAATGTTAAACCCAGGTCGTTATTATTTAAGAGTAAAACGTGAAGAAATGCTAGGTGCATATTATTCTGTGAGAATTGATTAATTATAGATAACATTTGTATATTATATGGAGATATTATAGGGGGTGCTTTAGATGAACAAATGGCAAAAGTTGCTTATAGGTTCATTACTAGTATTGTCCAATTGTGTTTCTGCACAGTGGGCTGAGGTTACAGGAGCTGGGTGTTGGCTATTGTTGTGATGAAAATACTGAGTATGAATATTATTGGGTACAGATATTCAGAGGATAATGCTTAAAGGCAGGCTCTTTTTCTCCATTATTAGAAAATAGTAATAGTACAGCTTTTATTATAGAATGGGATAAAGAAGTTCATGCTGCTGACTACAAAGAACCAGTTAAAGATAATACTCCTGTTTAAACTGGAAAACTATCTTATGATATAAATATATATGATGATTATCAAAATAACAGTAATGAGTAAGAAATTTCTGGTTAACTATGGTAGTGCAATTAATATATTAATATATAGCTAAATTACAAGTATACTGTTATATTATTTATAGCAGTATACTTGTTTTACAATTTAATAATTGACAAGAAGTAGGGAGGCGTTTTGCTATGGAGCATGAAGTATTAAAGCTTAGCAGTCATTGTAATTGTGAACTCGAATTTAAGGAGATTGTGGAGGCAGTGGTATTAGTTTATAAGGCTAGCGTGGATATCTATTACCAGCATACTAAGGATGAAATAGCTGTTTCTGTATTACCAGGTAAGAAGTGCTTAGCGATGTTGAGTACAACTGCTGATTACCTTCTGCTCAAGAAAAAAGGTAAAAAGCTTATTTTCAAACAAGGCTATACTTATAGTGAGTACCCTTGTTATGAAACGATAAAGATAATATTTAAAAATAATGATGTTGTTGTCGAACGTAAAAAAGACAAGAGGGAAGAACGCATCAGGATATATGATCGGTTAGACGAAATGTTTGAGCGGATCAGCGAAGACTATGATAGGGGCCAAGAAGAGGAGGATGACGATCCTATTGCTGATTTAGGGGGTATGGATTTAGAGATTAACGCGGAAGGGGATTCAAGTGATGAATGATAATATAACAATTAAAAAGCTATTTTGTAATATGCTTAAATTTATGATAAGTGTTATGGCTTTATGCTGTAGTTTTAGCGTAGCGCTGGCCTAATATATTTTTTTGAAGTGATGATACGTAATGAAGTTTTACATGTTGATTCTTCAAATTAAGGGAATTAGTAGGCATAGCGATTTTTCTTGCTATTTATCTAACAACTTCTTATAATTATAATTAGAAAAGTAATTAGCAAGGAGGTAGCTTATGTTAGAGGGTAAGAATATAGAATTCAAGCGTCAATATACTGATGATATTAAATACGCAGTGTTGGCGTTTGCTAATACTGAGGGAGGAACATTATATATTGGAATTAATGATGATGGCAGCGTGGAAGGAGTAGAAAATCCAGATGCTGTGATGCTGCAGGTAATGAACATGATTCGTGATACTATTCGACCTGATATTACAGTAGCAGTTGATTGCAGTACTGAGCTTATGGAGAATAAGCATGTTGTTGTGCTCATAATTCAGCGAGGAGTTGCCAGACCATATTATTTAGCTAATAAGGGAATTAGGCCAGCGGGAGTGTATGTAAGACAGGGGGCATCATCTGTTCCTGCATCAGAGACTGCCATTCTTCAAATGATTAAGGAATCGAGTGGCGACGTTTATGAAGAAGCACGTTCTTTAAACCAAAATCTGACGTTTAAAGAAGCAGAGGCATACTTTGCTAAAAAACACTTGCAGTTTGGCGATGTGCAGAAGCGCACCTTGCAGCTAATTAGTGCCGATGGAACCTATTCCAATCTTGGTATGCTGCTTTCTGACCAATGCATTTCTATTATTAAGCTGGCAGTTTTTGAGGGTAGCAAAAAGACTGTTTTTCACGACCGTAAAGAATTGAGTGGTTCGTTGTTCAAGCAGCTTGAAGATGCTTATGCTTATATTAATCAATTTAATTATACACGTTCAGAATTTCCTGGCTTGGAACGAGTAGACACACGGGACTATCCACCTGAGGCTGTGCGTGAGGCTTTATTGAATGCTGTAATCCATCGGGAATATGGTATTGGTGGACCGACGCTGATTAGTATTTTTGATGACAGGATAGAATTTGTGACGATAGGCGGGTTGGTCAAGGGCTTGTCTTTGGCAGATATTAAGCTTGGTGTATCTATGCTGAGAAATAAAAATCTGGCGAATGTTTTTTATCGTTTGCATTTAATTGAAGCCTATGGAACGGGGCTTTTAAAGATCGATGAGTGCTATGCGGATTGTGCAGTGAAGCCACAGCTTTTGGCAACAGATAATGCCTTTAAGCTTGTACTTCCTAATATTAATTTTGCTGCTAAACGGGTGAAGAATTATTCTTTGGCAGATGAAAGTAAGACTGCGTCCAAGAAAGAAGAGCGTTATCAAATTGTACTTGAATTAGCGCGCAAAAATTCTCTGGTTACGCGGAGTATGATAGAGAAGGCTTTGCATGTATCGACATCCACAGCAGTTCTTGTGCTCAAAAAGATGCTGCAGCTGGGGCTGTTAAAAAAATATGGCGAAGGCAGGAATGTAAGCTATTCGTTAGCTTGCTGAGAGAGACAATAATTTTTTACTTCCCCTTAACCTATGCTTCATGTAGATTTCATTTTACTGCTGCATTGCTCATCTTTGGCGTATATCGTAATATGTAAAAAAGGCAGACGCTCGCTTGAACGTTTGTAAGCGTCAAATCAACCATGTATGAAAAAAAGAGGCTGGGACAAAACCAACTTCGACAAATTAAAGAATCGCTAGAGTTTAAGTTTTTTTGATTTTTTGCACTAAAAAACCAGCGGATATTTACCCTGACGGTAAACTTCCTCTGGTTTTCTTTTTTATGCTGGGTTTTGTCCCAGCTTTTTTAGCTATAAAGAAGTTGGAAGTTGTATTAAGTGCTTTAATACGAAAGTGTGCAGAAAAAATTAACCATTATCACGTGCGCAAGTTTTAAATTTAAAAGTCAGCCCCTTGCAAATTTCTCTATTCTAAATTATAATACTTGTAAATAACATACTTATGAGTAACATAATCGTGAGTTATATGATTTTGAATGGTGGTGAAGCAGATGGAAAAATTTTATTGCCGTGAAGAGGAATTACGCAAGCTTAATGCACGTTATGAAAATGAAGAATTTGAGTGCCTGATTATTTATGGCCGTCGTCGTGTAGGCAAAACAGCTTTGATTAACAAGTTTTGTGCAGACAAGCCAACGATATTTTTTTCTGCGCTCAATACAACGGGAAAAGAAAATTTAAAGGCTTTATCAAAAGCAATTATGAGTTACGAAAAGCCTGACGCTGTGGTTGCGCCGGAGTTTAAAAGTTATGATGATGCTTTAGCAGAGATAACGGAGTTGACGCGTGAGCAGAGGCTTGTGTTTGTTATTGACGAATATCCTTATTTAGCAAAAGCCAAGCCTGCTATCTCAGCAATGCTTCAGCATTTAATTGATCACCAATGGAGCAAGGGAAAACTTTATTTGATTTTGTGTGGTTCATCTATGAGCTTCATGGAAAATCAGGTGCTGGGTCAGGAAAGTCCGCTATATGGCAGAAGAACAGGTCAGTTTAAAATTGAGCCGCTGAATTATAAAGAGACAGCCGTATTCCATCCTGAGCTGACGTATGAAGACAATGCTTTGATTTATGGCATTACTGGTGGTGTACCACATTATATTAACAAGCTGGGCGTAAAGAAAGATATTGATGAAGCATTGCTGACCAATTTATTTGATCGTTCGGGCTATTTGTATGAAGAACCAGCTAACTTGCTTAAGCAGGAGTTACGTGAGCCTGCAATTTATAATGCTATTATTAAAGCTATTGCTGAAGGTTCATCGCGGGCTGCTGATATCTGCGGTAAAGTGCAGGAGACAAGCACAACTGTTTTAAAGTACTTAAAAACATTGATGGAATTAGGAATAGTCAAAAAGGAAACGCCGCTCACAGAAAAAGCAGGGCGCAAGACGATTTATCTTTTAGCAGATAATTTTTTCCGTTTCTGGTATAAGTTTGTGCCGAATAATGCGAATGCCATTGATTCTGGCAGGATTGCTAGGATTTACTCGCAAACGGTAAAACGCTATTTTTCAGATTACATGGGCCTTGTTTTTGAAAAAATGTGTCAGGATTACTTGCTGTATTATGCGAAGAGCTTGCCTATTGAGCTTGTTGATATCGGGCAATGGTGGGGGACGGATGCGCAAAAGAAGAAGCAGGTGCAGATTGATATTGTCGCAACAGGAATTACACCGGATGCTTATATTATAGGTTCTTGTAAATATCGTAATGAGAAAATCGGTTTAGATGAGCTGGAGCTTTTACGCGATTACGCAAGAGTTTTTGGCAAGGGAACAAAGTATTATTTTTATATTTTTTCTAAAGGCGGTTTCACTGATGGCTTGCTGCAAGCAGCGCAGCGTGGCGAAGTGACGCTTGTGACGCTGGCTAATTTGTATAATTAAGTCCTTTTGTAAGCGTCAAACGGTCAACCGTTAAAACGTACCTACATGAAAAAAGACCACTGGCGGTGGTCTTTTTTGCTCTTGATCAACATTAGCGGGTAAACAAATTGCCTCAATCACTTATTTTTTGTGGAATTTCTGGTTACGGATATACTCTTTTCCGCTAGCATCTGGAGTTACTGTCTACAGGCTTAACTCCATGTGAGAGCGACATGGAGTTTACTCGCTCTTTTTGAGAAATGGCGGTTGACAAAATACAGATTACAGCGAAAACGGGTTGTAAGCATCCGACGTATTTGTTTGTTACTTTCCTTCCTCCTTCATCAGCCTCTCATTATAAATCACCGGTGAAGCGCCTGCTTCCGTAATGTGCGGTGTTAAAAGCAGCAAAACCTCCGTCTTGCTGTGCGAACGCGAACGGTTTTTAAACAGCTCGCCAAAAAGGGGAATCTTGCTCAAAAAGGGCACCTTCTGCATAGTACGCTGCTGTTCCTCGCTTATCAATCCGCCGATAACCAGCGTTTCGCCGCTATACATGCGCACGTTGGTGTCGGCGGTACGACTGGTGATGCGGTAATTTTTCAGCTCACTGATAAGCACAGGCGTGCTTACCTCGGTGTGGACGCTGGCGGTCACCATTTTGCCGTCCTCACTGATGATAGGCGCATATTGCAGTTTGATGCCGGCATCAAGATATTCCGTTGCCGTATAGCTGCCGCTGCTGTCATGCTTTTCTGTCTGCACGGGAATGTGGTCACCGATGAAAATGCTGGCCTCCTTGCCGGGTATGGTGATGATGCGCGGCGTTGCCAGAATGCGCGCTTTACCGTTGCTTATGAGGGCATTAAGCGTAGCGTTGAAACGGAAGGCAAACCCACGCCAGAATTTAAAGCTGCCGTCATAATTGCTGCTGTCACTGTTACTGTCATTCGTTTCCTGCTTGCGTTGGGGAATAGTGTCCCAATCCCAGCGTACGCCCAGGTTTTTACTGTCCTCGCAGCTGACGGCGATGATTTTGGCTTCTAACGTTACCTGTCTTGTTGCTACGTCCAGCTTGGGCAGCAGCTGCCTTAAGCGTGCATGGCTTTGCTCATCTCCCAAAAGGATGAGGCTGTTGGTGATAGTATCCAGCCCCAGCTTGGTGCCGAAATGTGGTGTCAACGCTTCCTGCACGTCCTTGGCGCGGGCGTAGCTCAGAGAATAGCAGGCCAGGCGTTCGCTGACGGGCTGCGGCAGTGCGGGAACGTTTACTGCAACAGTTTGGCCGACGTTGGCGGGGGAAGGCAAAAAGGGATTGGTGAGCTTATTTTGAGCGTTGCAGGGCAGAGCTATGGCAAGCAGCAGACTGCTGAGTATTAACGGGAAAAATCGTTTTAGCATAATGGCTCCTTTCAGTGTTATCCGTTAAGATGACGACAACAAGCATTGCATAGTAAATTTCATTTTTCATTTTAGCGCAAGCAGAGAAAAATTTCAAGTAAAAATTTAGAAAATAGAGAAAATTTTAAATTATCATATTGCATTTCGCTTTTTTTATGCTACAATGAATGCAACATAAGAAAAAATGAGGTGGTGCAATGGAAGTTTTGCGTAATAATAAACTGGCAGAGAATTTACTGCATCTGGGATTGGCTCAGGGAGCCAGTGACATGCATATCGAGCCTGACGGACAGGGAGTGCGTGTGCGCATCCGTGTTGACGGCCTGCTGCAACAGCTGTGTGTGCTGCCGCGTACGCAGCAAAGCACGCTGCTGACGCAGCTGAAGGTGTGGAGCGGTATGGATATTGCCGAAAAAAGAGTGCCGCAGGATGGGCGTCTTTTGCTGGAGCATGAAGGCAGCGAGGTGGATTTGCGCCTAGCCAGCCTGCCTACGGTGAACGGTGAAAAGCTGGCTATACGCTTTCTGCAGCGTCAGGATAATCTGCTGCAGCTGGAGCAGCTGCAGTTCAGCGAAAGTAATTTGCAGCGTTACCGTCAGCTTTTTCATCAGCCAAATGGCTTGGTGCTTTTGACAGGACCTACTGGCAGCGGTAAAACAACGACGCTATATGCCACGTTGCAGGAGCTTGATGCTGCGGCCGGCAATATTATAACGCTGGAGGACCCGGTGGAATATAAGCTGGCGGGGATTAATCAGGTGGCGGTCAACCGCAGGAGCGGGCTTACCTTTGCCGCAGGACTGCGTTCTGTTGTGCGTCAGGATCCGGATGTTATCATGCTGGGTGAAATCAGAGATGAAGAAACGGCGGCGATGGCGGTGCATGCAGCGCTGACAGGTCATTTGGTTTTGAGCACATTGCACACAAATGATGCCATCGGCGCTGTGTACCGTCTGCTGGATATGGGGATTGCCGATTATCTGCTGGCTGCCGGGTTGCGCGGTGTGCTGGCACAGCGTTTGCTGCGCCGTCCGTGCCGCCATTGCGGCGAGCGGCGCTTCGCAACTGCCGCGGAGCTGCAGTATCTGGGGCGCAGAGCGGATGAAAGTCTGCAAGTGGTGCAGGCTCACGGCTGCGAGCATTGTCACGGCACAGGCTACAGAGGGCGTTTGGCTTTACATGAGCTGGTTGTGTTTGATAAAAGAATGCAGCAGCTGCTGGTAAACGGAGCTGATGAAGCAGAGCTTTTGCAGGAGGCGCGCAAGCAGGGCTGGCGCAGTCTGTACGCCGATGCAGTAGCGAAGGTGCTGCAAGGGGCAACTACGGTTGAAGAATTGTGGCGTGTCGGTATCACCGGGGAGGCTGATTATGCTTGATAAGCTGCTGCTTTTGGCACGGCATATGGGAGCAAGCGATTTGCATCTTACGCCTGCGAGCGTACCGATGGTGCGCGTAGATGGCAGCCTGCAGCTTTTGCGAAACGAATTTATTTCCCGGGAAAAGCTGGAGAAAGCGTTACTTGCCTTGCTGCCGGAGCAGGAAAAGCAGCAGCTGCTGCAGACAGGTGAGATTGATACTGCTTTTAGTGACAGACTACAGGAGCGTTGCCGGCTCAATATTTACCGCCTTGGCAACGGCTATGCGGCGGCGATTCGTCTGCTCCCGAAGGATATTCCTGACTGCAACAGTCTTGGCCTGCCGCAAATTATCAGTCAGCTTGCGGGCAGCAGCAGTGGTCTGCTGCTCGTTACAGGTGCCACAGGCAGCGGCAAAAGCACCACGCTGGCCTCGCTGGTACAGCAGATAAATCAAACGCGCGCTGTACACGTGCTGACGCTGGAGGACCCGATAGAATATGTTTATCCTGCGGGCCTGGCACTGATTAACCAGCGCGAGGTAGGGCGCGACACAAGGAGCTTTGCCAGCGGTCTGCGCAGTGCGCTCAGGCAGGACCCGGATGTTATTTTAGTAGGTGAGCTGAGAGATGCAGAAACAATAGGTATAGCGCTGACGGCGGCGGAAACAGGTCATCTTGTTTTGGCAACGCTGCACACGCAGGATGCTGCCGGTACGGTGAACCGCATTCTTGACGTGCTGCCGGACAGACAGCATGTGTGTACGCAGTTGGCTGACTGCCTGCTGGGGATTTGCTGCCAAAGGCTTTTGCCACGTTGCGACAGAGTCGGCAGAGTAGCGGCCTTTGAGGTGCTCGTTGCAACGCCTGCCATGCGCAATTTAATTCGTGAGGGGCGCACGCACCAGCTGCAGTCTTATTTGCAGACCGGCGCGCGCTACGGCATGCAGACGATGGAGGATGCGGTAAAGGCCTTGCAGCTGAGAGGAATAATCGCATGAAAAAAGCCGCTGCGAAAAACAGCGGCTTAATATATACATATAAACTGTGAAACAATATTACAAAATTTCTTCTCTGATTAACGTGTTCATCATCTTTTGCTTGCCCAATACCCAAAGCAAATCGTTTTCTTCGAAAACGAGTGAAACGTGGGGGTTGGTAATGGTAAAGGCGCCACGCTCCAGACCGACAACGAGGCAGCTCCATTTGTTGCGCAAATCCGCAGCCTTCAGTGAGGTTCCCAAAATAGGGGAATGCTTATCAATTGTAATCGCCAAAGAGAGAAATTGCTGCTCCGGTTTATTTTGGTGGTTATCCAGCATAAATTCACGCAGGCTTTGCGGCAGGTCGCAGCGCTCCAGGCCTAAGCAGCGCTGCCTTACAGCAGCATCAAAAACCTGCAGCTGGCTGGCGGTGCCGATGAGCAGCAGCTTGTCGCCCTTTTCTACTATCTGCTCACCGCCGGGCATATCAACAGTACGGTTGCTGCCCAAAAGCTGCAGAACGTTACAGCCGTAGCTTTCACGGAAGCCGAGACTGCGCAGAGTTTTGCCGATTATAGAGGAGTCCTTCTGCAAATCGTAGTAGACAAGCTGCAAATCCTCGTCGAACCAGGTACGGCTGTCGCTGGGAGTGCTTTCACGATGCTTGCGCATGTGCTTTTCGTTAAGGTTTACCAAAAAGCGTGATTCGATGCGCAGATATTCGCTCATCAGCCAGTCGGAGGAGGAGATGAAGTACGCTGCCAGAAGGACAGAAACGCAGGCTAGGAAGCCGTGCAGATTCAACAGAGTGTGGAAGATGAAGTACAGCGAAGCAGATGCTACAAGCAGCTTGCCGAATACAAGGAACATTAACGGCAGATGGTTAGCACGCTTTTTAAACCAAAGCTTGGAGAACAAATCGCCGTTGCCGGCGCGATTGACAAGCACAGCACGCAGAATCGGCGACATGATGATAAAGGTGGCAGCGGCGGTCAGCAGTCTGCTGTACGGCAGCTTCAGCGTGTTGCCCAAATAAGGCAACAGGTAATATTCCGCACCAAGGGAGATGGCTGCCAGCAGGGTGATGAAAATCAGCATACGCATGGTGTAACCGGTAAGCAAATTCTTCCAGTCCTGATCCTTGTCATCATCGGTATTGGTGCCGGTGTAACGGTCAAGCCAGCTTTTAGCCTGAGGCGGCAACAGCTTCAGCACCAGCTGGTAAAAGGGATCGGCTGCCATGATGCAGAAGGGGGTAGTAAAGGTAGTGATTACGGATACCGCTACGATAATCGGATATAAAAAGCTGCTGATTACGCCAAGGCTCATGCCGAGGGAAGCGATAATAAAGGAGAATTCACCAATCTGTGCCAGGCTGAAGCCGCAGTGTACAGAGGTGTTGAGGCTTTGGCCGGAGGCCAGCACGCCGCCGGTGGAGAAAATCAGCTTGCCGATAATTGTTGCTACTACCAGCACGAAAATAGGCAGTGCCTGCTCCAGCAGGATAGCGGGATCTACCATCATGCCGACGGATACGAAAAAGACGGCGCCGAACAAATCCTTGATAGGAGCAACAAGGTGCTCGATTTTTTCTGCGTTAGGTGCTTCGGCAATCAAAGAGCCCATGATGAAGGCACCCAAAGCGGAGGAGAAGCCGAGCTGAGTTGCCAGCACTACCATACCGAGGCACAGGCCGATGGAAACAACTACCAGAGTTTCTTCGTTCATCAGCTGCTTGGCCCATTTAAAGAAGCTGGGGACAAGATACATACCCAGAACAAACCATAAAACGAGGAAGAAAATTAAGCGTCCGATACTGAGCAGCAGCTCCATCGTGGAAACGTCGGCGCTGGCTACGGCCATAGTTGCCAACAGCACCATCATCACGATACCGGCGATATCTTCAATAATCAGCACGCCGAAAACTATTTCCGTAAAGCGCTGCGCTCTGAGCTTTAAGTCATCAAAGGCCTTGATGATAATCGTGGTGGAGGACATAGAAAGCATACCGCCCAGGAAAAGGCTGTCCATATGGTTCCAGCCCAGCAGCGTACCGGCGAAGTAGCCCACGGCCAGCATGCCTCCTATTTCTACCGCGGTGGCGATGAAGGCTGTACTGCCTACGCTTTTCAGCTTGTAAAAGCTGA
>ENA-OOXF01000676-OOXF01000676.1-human-gut-metagenome-genome-assembly--contig:-NODE-676-length-25546-cov-12.813777_pt1 | contig 25546 bp, 26 predicted proteins | sample MGYA00241586_ERZ501341 | MGnify/ENA primary metagenome ERZ501341 (study PRJEB25962, sample SAMEA2042985) | human gut metagenome | biome: human gut; feature: human-associated habitat; material: faeces... | reverse complement strand
AATCCGCAGACAAAGGACTGGGACTGGGATCTCATTGATCGGTTGGGCTATAAGAGAGAACTGTTCCGGAAAATTTGTCTTCCGGGTACAAATCTTGGAAGTCTGACACCGGAGATCGCCGCAGAGGTTGGATTTAACTGTGCGGTAGTCGTTCCGGCAACACATGACACAGGAGCAGCAGTTATGGCTGTCCCGGCAGCAGATGATCAAGTGCTGTATATCAGTTCCGGCACATGGTCTCTGATGGGAACCGAAGTGAAAGAGGCTATCTGTACCGCAGAGAGCCAGAGGTACAATTTTACCAATGAGGGTGGATATGATTACCGGTTCCGTTATCTGAAAAATATTATGGGAATGTGGATGATCAATTCCGCACGAAAAGAGCTGGCACCGGATATGAGCTTTTCTGACATTTGCGAAGGTGCGGCAAAGCAGAGCATTTCTTCCATCGTAGATGCGAACTCTGACTGCTTCCTTGCACCGGAGAGCATGGCGAAGGAAGTACAGAACGCCTGCGCTGAGAGTGGTCAACAGGTTCCGAAGGGCATCTGGGAAACAGCGGCAGTGATTTACAACAGTCTGGCAGAATGTTATGCGCAGACAGCTCATGAAGTTGAAAAGATGACAGGTGTATCGTATGACTGCATCTATATCATTGGCGGAGGAGCAAATGCGGATTATCTGAACCGGCTGACTGCAAAAGCATGTCAGAAAAAAGTCTGTGCGGGACCGATCGAGGCAACCGCTATCGGAAATATTTCCGCGCAGATGATCGCTGCCGGTGAACTGGAAAATTTAAAAACTGCGAGAGAATGTATTTATCATTCTTTTGACATCGCTGAATATGAAGTATAGAGCAGATATCAATCTGTTTTTATAGAAGAGAAATAAGAAATATGGAAACAATAAATATAATACGAAGTATGGAGAGGAGTCATATGTTAGTAGAAACAAAGGCAAAAATTGGTGTTTTTTCTATCGCACTGGGCGCATATCTGCCACAGTTCCCGTCTCTGGTGCCGGAATTTGAGCAGCAGTATGAAGCGTTCAAAAAGACAATTCCGGACACGGTAGAAATTGTGGACGGAGGAATTGTTACAACAAAAGAGTTATCTATGGCAGCAGGTGATAAATTCCGTGCGGCAGATGTAGATTTGGTTATTTTACAGCTGCTTACTTACGCAACAAGTTATAACATGCTTCCAGCGATCCGTGATCTGAACGTGCCGGTGGTTCTGGTAAATGTACAGAAGAAAAAAGCGCCGGATTATGAACATACAGATACAGCTACCTGGCTGGGCGAATTATATGCATGTGGTGCAGTTGGTGAGATGGTAGCAGATCTGGAGCGTGCCGGAAAGAGACATGCTGTTATTACAGGTGTAGTTGAGGGTGGAGATCCGGCTGTTCAGGCAGAGATCGAAGACTGGTGTAAAGCAGCTCAGGTAAGAAGAAGATTCCGTGATACTAACATTGCTCAGATTGGAAGACCATATCCGGGTATGATGGATCTTTACATCGATGAGACAAACCTCTATAACAGAATGTTCCTCTACACAAAACAGTTTGACTGGGAGAAGATGTGGGCGATCGCTGATGATATCACAGACGAGGAAGCAATCCGCGCAAAGGCACAGGATATCCTTGATACATTCGATATTGAGGGCGGCGGCACGATTGAAAAAGTATGGGATATGACCAAATACGTTGTTGCTTTTGAGAAATGGGTAAAAGACGAGCATCTTGGAATGATCGCTTCCCATTACGACGGATTTGCACAGGGTAAAGCCGGTGTCCTTGACAGTATGCTGATCCCGGCATTCTCCATGCTGATCAAACAGGGTACTGCATGTGCGGTAGAGGGTGACATGAAGGTTGCCATGGCAATGAGTATCTTAAAGACAATTTCCGGTACAGGTCAGCTTTCTGAGATGTACTCCATCGATTTCAACGATGACATCTGCATCATCGGACATTCCGGAAGCGGTGACGCTGACATCTCCGACAAGAAACCAACCATGAAAATCGTGCCGGTATTCCACGGCAAAACAGGCGGCGGATACCTGACACAGTTCTATCCATACACAGGCCCTGTAACCTACCTTGCAATCACTCAGGATAAAGACGGAAACTTCAAGTTCGTTGTAGCTGAGGGTGTAAACGAGGAAGGACCGATCCTTTCCTTCGGTGATACAAACATGAGAACACGTTTCACATGTGGAGCAAGAGAATTTGTAAATCGCTGGAGCGAGGCTGGCCCGACACATCACATGGCAGCTGCTACAGGAAGACACATCGACACAATCCTGAAAGTTGCAAAAATCTTCAACGTACCGGTAGATATCGTAACAAGATAATTATCAGTATCGCAAAAAACGATAAATTCTTTCTTATAACCAACCGAAAACATATTCGAAAAAAGGAGACTGCAAATGCGGTCTCCTTTTTTGATGGAAAAATTCTTATTTTTTATGCATCATTGCATGCTCTTTTGTAAGTTCGTCATGGAGCTGAGTGGAAGACCAGTGCTGGGTCACAGGGGTGAGCATGGCTTTTAACGAAACCGAAGGAATCGCTTCTTCCCGGAAAAACGCCAGGAACGCATCCATCTGTTCACTGGAAAAATTGTTCAGTACCATCATTTCCTCACTGAAATTTTTGCCCAGATTAAACTGTGCACAGGGCTGAAATCCCGGAAGTTCAAAAAGATATCCCAGAGGATGCAGAAATTCCGGTGTGGTGACGATCCGGACTTTTACTTTCTGACGGTTCAGATAGCGGCGGATCATCCGGAGCCGGTCCGGATCATTGAAATTATATAAAAGTACGGATGATTGTGTGTTCATAAATGATATACCTCCTGTAGATTACTCTTCTCTGTGTGCAGGGAAACGGATTTCCACTTCCGTTCCCTTTCCGGGATTGCTGGAATAGGTAAGACCATAATCTTTTCCATAAAGGATCTGAAGGCGCCGGTGTGTATTGTAAACGGCAATGTTGGTACCGCCGGACTGGCTGTTTCCACTTCCGGAGAGAATTGTTGAAAGGATTTCAGGGGAAATCCCCACACCGTCATCGGAAATCAGAAGAACGATGTCTTCGTTTTCCATCCATCCGGTAATGACAATGGTTCCGGATTTTGACTCTTTTTCCAGGATTCCGTGGAGAATGGAATTTTCCACAACCGGCTGAAGAGTCAGTTTCGGAATCTGATATTCCGACAGCTCATCCGGAATATCCGTGATCAGTTCGATGCTGTCATGATAGCGCATATTCTGGAGCTGTACATAAATCGTCACATGTTCCAGTTCCCTTGCAATGGTAGAGATTCCTTTTTTCCGGCTTAACGTCAGTTTGTAAAAACGGGAAAGACTCTGTACCGCATGGCTGATTTCTTCCGTCTGTCCCTGCAGTGCCATCCAGTTGATCATATCCATGGTATTATAAAGAAAATGGGGATTGATCTGTGCCTGGAGGGAATTAAACTCTGCAATCCGGAGATCTTCTGCAGATTTTGCCTGCTTTTTCATCAGTTCATCCATTTTTCGGGTCATATAATTGTAGGTATCAATCAGATCACCGATCTCATCGTGGGCTTCCGGGCTTTCCATGGGAGTTGGTGGTCCGTGGCGTACGGTCTGCATCTGCCGGATCACAGAAGAAAGTCTTCCGGTGATGGAGTGTGCCAGTATATTGGCAAAAATAAGGGCCAGAACAAGAAAACCTGCGTAGAGCAGTGCAATCTGAAGCATCAGATGATTGCTTTCGTGGATCAGCGGCGGGGCAGGAAGAATTGTAACCATAAACCAGTCTGTATTGGAAATACTGTAAAAGCCGGCATAAACCTTAGTGTCCAGAATGTTTCGCTCAATAAAGTTGTTGGATGACATGAAGGAATCTTTGATGGTGTCGTAATCCAGCCGGTAGATTCCGGACAGTGATTGATCAGAAGTTGCAACGATGGCATCACGTTCATTTACAATATAGGACACGCTTCCCTCCAGAGAAAGATTGTCGGATAAAATATTGTTCAGCTTATCATCGGAAAAGTAAACAGCCAGATAAGCTTTGTAGGCAGTACTGTGGTAGTAAAGGCTTAGGGGACAGATATATGCCATATCTCCGTAATTCTGTTTTTCCTGAGAACCGAGATAGAAGGAAGGGCAGAACATTTCCTGCGGCTCCCGGTTTCCCTGGAAGATACCATACCAGTAAGTACCCTTTGCCTGACTTAAAGGTGCCAGGAGATCTTCTGTATTGGGATAGGCGTTCAGCGCTTTCAGATCATCCGGGAAATCCACATAGATCCGCACATCGGTAACAATGGAATCCGTGGTCAGACGCTGAACGGCATTTTTGAAATCAATGGCATGATTGGATGTGGCAAGTTTTTCAGATGAATCGCTGACCGGCATGTAAAAAAGTTCCTGAAAAAAATTCTGGCCGGTGATATTCCGTGTAGTAGCCAGAATCGTATCCATGGTCCGCTCGATGAGAGGCGCAGTCTTTGCGGAGGCATCCTGTTCCTGCCGGATGGTATTGGACACGACCATATTGTACAGTCTTCCGTAAAAAAGAAATACGGTAAGAAATGCGGGAAGCACCACAATACTGATCAGCGCAATGGTGAATTTGGTCTGAAGGCTTAAGTTAAGATAGCCGTTTTTGAAACGGCGCCAGAAGGCCCTCATGACATTTTCTCCCGGTATTCGGACGGGGAGAAACCGGAGTATTTTTTGAAGCTTTTACCAAAGTAATTGCCGTCTGTATAACCTACTTTGGAAGAAATCTCAGAAATTTTGTATCTGGGATCAGAAAGCAGCTGTTTGGCTTTTTCCATGCGGTATTCCGTCAGATACTGATTGAGAGTCTGGCCAGTTTCACTTTTGAAAAAGGTGCATACGTAGGAAGCGGAAAGATATACATGGCTGCTGATATCCTTTACGGAAAGGGTATCATTCATGTAATTCCGGCTGATGTAATCCTTGATCATAAAGATGGTGGAATTTTCCGGCTGGGAATTCCTTGCATCTTCAAAATACTGAGCGGTTTTTTCTTTCAGAGATTCATGAAGCTCTTCGTAGGTAAAAGCATTGTTCAGGGTGTCCATGATCAGATCCTGTTTTTCGTGAAGCCCGGATTCTACCTGATTTTTTTTTCGGGAAGAGGAAAGCGCATTAAACAGCTGATAATAAAGATCACGGATCTGGTTGGGCATAAATGTGTGATTACAGCTGTAATACCGGAAAAGTTCCTCAAGAAACTGAACACAGTGTGTTTCCTCTCCGGCAAGGAGGTATTTGGAAAAAGTATTTTCCGGAGACTGCAGGGAATCCGGAACCGGTCCTTTTGGGGAAAGCTGTTTTATGGTGTTTTCTGTAAGAAATGTTTTTTCCGGAAAGAAAAAGCAATTCTGCAAAAGGATCACGGCGGAAGCGTAGGACTGATAAACTCTGGAAATATCAGTTACTGTATTGCCGGCAGCGATCAGATGTTTTCCACAGCAGTCATATTGCCTGGAAATATAGCTTCCTACGGCGGAAAGTGTAGTCGGGGAAGGCGCATTGCTTCCATATATATGGTGGACCAGATACTGTACTCTTTTTGCCACAAAGAGACATTTCAGGTGATAATGTTCCAGAAAACAGGAAATATCATTCAGGATATCTTCCAGAAAAATACCGGATGATTCTACTCCACTATTGAGTTTCACGATTATGGAAGTAAAATTCATGTCGGGATCAAGAAGCTCCGGCTGTCCGAGTTCCAGACAGAGATCTGCGATCTCACTGTTGTCGGAGGGCGGAAGGGTCAGTTTCTGTGCAAGCCGGGTGGCTGTTTCCTGAGAGTGCAGGGCTTCTCCACGGTGGGAACGAAGCTTCTGCCTGTAAAGAGACTGGGCCTCCAGCACTGCATCCCGTACTTCTTCGGGATGAAGGGGCTTTTCGATATAATTAACAGCTTTTAATTTAATGGCGGCTTTTAGGTATTCTTTATCTGAGTAGCCACTCATGAAGATAGGTACACAGTCCGGCAGAATCTTTTCCAGTCGTTCCAGCATGGCGATGCCGGTCATTCGTGGCATCCGCACATCACAGAGAATGATCTCGGGTTTATGAAGTCTGGCCATTTCCAGCCCGTTCACACCATCGTCAGCCTGAAGGATTTCGGTGATCCCCAGAGAATCCCAGTCGATAGATGAGATAAGTCCGGTACGTGTAAGTTCTTCGTCATCAACGATCAGTAATTTCATAGATAGTTCTCCAATTGGATATAGTTCATAGCCTTGTAAATCAGACATTTACGGTTCTGTTTATATTCACAGAAAACAGAAACGTCAGCGCTATCATTATAGCATAAAATATATAGAAATACGAGAATGCGGTATTGGTTTATGGGTAATATTTTACATAGAAAAGAGGAATATTTTACCCTTATCCAAAAATATTCCCATTATCAGCCAACAGGTGGGATGATAAAATAAAATCAGATCAAAGGAAAGGGAGGAGAAAGAGCCGTGTCAGAATATGTTCTTGAGTTAAAAGGTATTACGAAGATATTCCCCGGTGTCAAAGCTCTGAATAATGTACAGTTCCAGCTCAAACCTGGCGAAGTTCACGCGCTGATGGGTGAGAATGGTGCTGGTAAATCTACGTTTATCAAGGTTATTACCGGAGTACATAAAGCAGAAGAAGGTGAGATGTTCTTAAACGGACAGAAGGTTGACTTCAAAGGTCCGAAGGATGCTCAGGAAGCAGGTATCGCAGCCGTATATCAGCATCCGACATCATACCCGCACCTTACAGTAGCTGAAAATATTTTTATGGGTCATGAGATCATCAAACATCATATGATCCAGTGGAAAGAAATGAACCAGGAGGCAAACAAGTATCTGAAAGAGCTGGATGCAGATTTCGATGCAACCGCTGAGATGGGTACACTTTCTGTTGCGCAGCAGCAGATGGTTGAGATCGCCAAGGCACTTTCCACAAATGCGAAGATCATCATTCTGGATGAGCCTACAGCAGCACTTACCAGAAACGAATCCGAGAAGCTTTACACACTGGTTGACAAGCTGAAAGAGAATGGCGTTTCCATTATCTTTATTTCTCACCGTTTTGAGGATATGTACCGTCTGGCTTCCAGAGTTACCGTATTCCGTGATTCCCAGTATATTGGAACCTACGATGTAAACGGAATCACAAATGCAGATCTGATCAAGGCAATGGTTGGCCGTGAGATCAATGATCTGTTCCCGAAACCGGAAGTTGAGCTGGGAGATGAGATGCTTCGTATCGAACATCTTTCCAGAACAGGATTTTTCAAGGATGTGTCCTTCAATGTACGTGCAGGTGAGATCGTAGGTCTTACCGGTCTGGTTGGTGCAGGACGTACAGAGGTTGTGGAAGCTGTCTGCGGAATCACTCGTCCGGATGAAGGAAAAGTTTTCCTTGAAGGAAAAGAGGTTTACATCAAGACTCCTTCCGAGGCAATGGAAAAAGGTATCATCCTTCTTCCTGAGGACAGACAGAAGGAAGGCCTGATCATGAGCTGGGGACTTGGAAGAAACGTAACACTTCCGGTCATCAGTAAATATGCAAAATCCGGATTCAACGACGAGAAGACAGAAAGAGAAATTTCCAAGAAGCTTCTTGAGGAAGTAGATACCAAGGCAGTTGATATCTTCCAGCCGGCAAGCTCCCTGTCAGGTGGTAACCAGCAGAAGGTTGTAGTTGCCAAGGCACTTGCACAGGAAATGAAGGTTGTTATCATGGATGAGCCTACCAAGGGTGTTGACGTTGGTGCGAAAGCCGAGATCTATGCGATCATGGGAGATCTGGCAAAGAAAGGCTATGCGATCATCCTGATCTCCTCCGAGATGCCGGAGATCCTGGGTATGGCAGACCGTATCATCGTTATGTGTAACGGCCGTAAGACAGGTGAACTGAACAGAGGAGAGGCAACACAGGAGGGTATCCTTGAGCTGTCCATGGAAAAGAGCACTGGAAAGGGGACTAAATAATGGAAAAGAAATCTGTCATCAAGAAGATTACAGGCTCCCGAGAGGCTCTGCTGGCAATTATCGTAATCGTGCTGTTTGCAGTTGTCACAGCGATCAGCCCGTCATTCCTTACGCCGAAGTCACTCATGGAGATGCTGAAAAATAATGCAGTAACAATGGTAATGTCACTTGGTATGCTGTGTGTCATGCTGGTAGGCGGAATCGATATTTCCATCATGTCAACCCTGGCACTTTCCGGTATGTCCATTGGTATGCTCCTGAAATACGGACATATCACAAGTACATTACTTGCTTTCATCATTGCAATGGCAATCGGTATTGCCTGCGGACTTGTTGTAGGTCTTGTGATCTCAAGAGCAAACGTTCCGCCGATCATTGCAACCATGGGCTTTATGTACATCTACAGAGCAATGGGATATCTTGTTTCTCACGGTGGTGAGTGGGCAAGTGCCGCAGCTCTTGGTGATTTCAAAAATTTTGCAACATCCACATTTCTTGGAATTAACAAAGTAATCTGGGTAATCATCATCTGTTATGTAGTATTCTTCTTCTTTATGAAATGGACAAGAACAGGACGAAGAATCTACGCAGTAGGAAGTAATGCAAGTGCAGCACAGGTTTCCGGTATCAATGCAAAGAATATCAACCTTCTTGTATATGTGATCATGGGATTCCTCGCAGGTCTTGGCGGAGCACTTCAGGTTTCTGTTTATGCTTCTGCAATGCCTGATATGCAGTACGGTGGTGAGATGGATGTCATCGCAGCCTGCGTTATCGGTGGTGTAAGCATGAGCGGTGGACGTGGAACAGTAGTAGGTGCATTCCTTGGTTCCATCATCCTTGCAACCATCGCAAAAGCTCTTCCACTTGTAGGTATCAGCTCCCTGTGGCAGAACATGATCAAGGGTGTTATCATCCTGGTAGTAGTTGTGATCAATGTTATCCTGCAGAGGATCGCAGACAAAAATGCATTAAAGGGAAGGGAGATGTAAATCATGGCTGGAAAATCTGGAAGAAGTATTAACAATGTGCCGGAAAATCCGATGAAACACATCATATTCAGTTGGGAAGGCATCCTGGTCATTCTCTTTATCCTGGTAAATATTTTCTGCGCATCATTTTCTGAATTTTATAATCTGAAGAGTGTTCTTCGTCAGATGCCGGTTTACCTTGCAGAGGTATTCATGATGTTCCCGATGGCGTACATCCTGGTATTAGGCGAGATCGATATTTCTGTTGGTGCGATCGTGTGTCTCTCCGCAACTTTAAGCTGCATGGTCTGCAACACAAACGCTCCATTCATTGTAGTAGTACTTACAGCACTGGTTGTTGGTGCCCTCTGCGGTGCGGTTAACGGATTTATCCTTACCCGTTTCAAGGAGCTTCCTCCAATGATCGTAACACTGGCAACACAGATCATCTTCCGTGGTATCGCTGAGGTAACACTTGGAGCCGGCGGAAGTATCGCGATCACAAACACAGATGGTTTCCGTGCCATTGGTGGAAAAGTCGGACAGGTTCCATACATTCTTTTCCTGGTACTGATCCTTGGTGTCCTCTTTGCAATCTTCCTTGGAAAGAGCACATTCGGACGTCGTACCTATGCGATCGGAACAAACCGTGTGGCAGCTTATTATGCTGGTGTTCATGTTGAAAAGATCCGTTTCATCATCTACACAGTTATGGGTCTTATGTCTGGACTTTGTGCACTGTTCCTGGTATCATCTTCTTATGGTGCCAATACAACAACCGGTAACGGATTCGAGATGGATGCCATCGCAATGGCAGTATTCGGAGGTATCTCCTCCACAGGTGGTAAAGGTAACCTGGCCGGTGGTATCATTTCCGCATTCATCATCGTATGCTTACGAGTTGGTCTTGGACAGAAGAACGTAAACGCACAGGTAATCCTTCTGATCATCGGTGTACTTCTGGTAGCAGCAGTAGCTCTTCCAAACATCATCGGCGATGTAAAAAAAGCAGTCGCAATGAAGAAAAACTAAATATCAATTTTGAAACCCATATGATTGTTAGCTGCCTCCATTGGTGTAGCGGGGCAGCAGCATATAAAAAATTATATTCTTATAGGGAGGAACAAAAATGAAAAAAAAGGTAATTAGCGCAATCCTTTGTGGAGCAATGGTTCTTGGTACAGTTTGCCCGGTTCTCGCAGCAGATGACAAAAAAGACGATACTAAGACAGAAGCAGCAGCTGGCGATTCCGCAAAAGACAAAAAGATCGCTCTGGTTGGTAAAGCAGCTGGTAACGCATTCTTCGAGATCGCAGCGAAATCTTTCCAGGAGACTGTAGAGGCTGAAGGCGGCGAAGTTCAGGTCGTTTATCCTGAGACAGCTACCGCTGATGCACAGATCAAAGTTCTTGACAACCTGATTTCTCAGGACTTCGATGCAATCTGTATCTCCGCGAACGATGTTAACGCTCTTCAGGCTAAACTTGAGGAAGCTATGGATGCAGGAATCAAGGTATCTTCCTTCGACTCCGCACCGAACAAAGACAGCCGTGAGATTTTCGTAAACCAGGCTGGTACAAAAGAAGTTGCTCAGGCACTTATGGATGCAGTTCTTGATATTTCCGGTGGTGAGGGACAGTTCGCAATCCTTTCCGCTACATCTCAGTCCGCTAACCAGAATGCATGGATCGACGCAATGAAGACCATCATGGAAGGCGATGACAAATACAGCAAACTTGAGCTGGTAGACGTTGTATACGGCGATGATGAGCCACAGAAATCTACAGACCAGACAGCAGCTCTTCTTCAGAACTACAAAGATCTGAAAGTTATCTGCGCACCGACAACTGTTGGTATCGCAGCAGCTGCTAAATATCTTCAGGATAACGGATCTGAGTGCAAACTGACAGGTCTTGGACTTCCGTCTGAGATGCAGGAGTACACAGGTGATGATGCAGATCATTCCTGCCCATACTTCTATCTGTGGGATATGCAGGGCCTTGGAAAACTCAGCGCTTACACAACAATCGCTCTGATCAACGGTGACATCACAGGTGCCAAAGATGACAAGTTCACAGCTGGCGACCTTGGTGACTATACAATCACAGACGCTGATGACGGCGGTACAGAAGTTGTACTTGGCGCACCTCTGAAATTCGATACAAGCAACATCGAAGAGATGGCTAAACTGTACTAATCATATGATAAATCCTTTGGAAATGGCGGAGTCTTTGGACTCTGCCTTTTTCTTTTGTGCAGCCGGAAAAGGATCATTGGGTGATTTCAGTTGTACTCCCGTGAAGGTAGTGCTAAAATGAGAGCAACAGGACAATGACAGACAAAGGAGCAGGATACATGCAGCAGGCTTTACTGGATCAGCTGAGAAAAATAACCGAAGAAGAACGTAAGATCCTGGACGGAGAAGCAGAGGTAGACAAAGATCTCTACACTTCCGGCCGGGATTTCACTGTGGACAGCCGTAAGATGCTGAAAGAAGGCAGGCTGATCGCTGTGCGTACACACACACGTTTTGTGTATTTTCCGGCACACCGGCATAATTTTGTAGAGGTGTTGTATGTGTGTGAGGGATCACTCACCAATATCATCGATGGAAAAAAAGTCGTGGTGAATAAAGGCGAGCTGCTTTTTCTCAACCAGTTTACAAAGCATGAGATCCTGAAAGCGGGACAGAATGATATTGCCATCAATTTCATGGTGCTGCCGGAGTTTTTTGATGTAGCTTATTCCATGACTGGCAATGACAATATGCTGGCGGATTTTCTGGTAAATGTTCTGCGTCAGGATGAGGAACGTGGCGAATATCTTCACTTTAAGGTTGCAGAGGTCCTGCAGATCCAGAATCTTCTGGAAAATATCATCTATTCTCTGGTAAACGGCGAAGAAAACCGGGAACGGATCAACCAGACCACAATGGGCCTGATCTTTATGTATCTGGTGGAATCCGTACAGTATGTGGAGATGCGCCTTCCCAATCAGTACGAAAATATGATCTCCATGACAACCCTGGATTATATTGAGCAGAAGTACCGGACAGCTACTCTGACAGAGCTGTGCACCAGGCTTCATCTGCCCATGCATGTACTAAGCAAGATGATCAAGAAAAGCACAGGATTTAACTTCAAGGAACTTCTTCAGAGAAAACGCCTGAACAAGGCCGTGGAGCTGATGTGTGAGACGGATCTTCCGATCAGTGATATTATTGCTGCTGTGGGATATGAGAATAACAGTTATTTTCACAGAGTATTTAAGGAACATTACCATATGACACCCAGGGTATTCCGTGTGAAGAACAGTGAAAAAGAACAGGTGAGGTTGTAGAATTCCATATTATAAAAAATGCCATACCATAACCAGTGGGTTGAACAGAGCTGGAATATGGTGTGGCATTTTGTGTTCGCGGGCGATGCGCAGGCAGGATCAGATATCGTGAAACTGTCCGATCTTATCTTTGATCCGCTGCATTTCATTATCCATATCAATGACAGCGCGGGCGCAGTTTAGAAGCTCAGTGCTGACTTCCTCGTAACCATCCATTTCTTCGATATTCTGCTTATATCTGAGCTGATGTTCCAGGGTAGCCCAGAAATCCATACCATTGGTACGAATCTGGATCTCCGCACGCATGGGTGTTTTTCCCTTGGAGAAGAACACAGGAATTTCCACGATTATGTGGTAGCTGCGGTAACCGTTTGGTTTGGGATTTTTGATATAGTCTTTTACTTTGATGATGGTGATGTCGTCCTGTTTGGCAATGAGATCCGCAATGGTGTAGATATCATCAATAAAAGCACAGACAACACGGATACCGGCTACGTCATTGAGCTGGTTCTGGATATTCTCGGCAGTGAAGTCGTAACCCAGTTTTTTCAGTTTCTTGTAGATACTTTCCGGTTTTTTGATTCTGGTCTTGATAAAAGAGATCGGGTTACGTTTATATTCTACGGAAAATTCATCATTGAGAACTTCCAGTTTGGTACGTACCTCACGGACAGTACAGCGGTACATCATCATCAGATCATTAAATCTTGCGGAATTTTTGATAAAAATCTGTGGATCTGGGGTATCCAGCCAGGTGTTTGCATTTTTTTCAGCCATGGTATTTTGTGGTAAAACTCCCTTCGTAAGTAGGTTTTGTGATAATCACACTGTCACAATTATAGAATAAAATGACGATTTTTTCAACTTTTGTATTGACATATTAAAAATCCTGTGCTATTTTATATAAAAAGTTTAATAGAGTAAACCACTAAACCGTTGAAGCGGAGATAAAGGTATTCATGCGCGCACAGAGAGTCCGGGAGGGTGAGAGCCGGGCCGAGAAGCAGTTTACTAAATGGACCGCGGAGGGCACAGGGAAAGGTATTATGGATACCGAGTATTCTGTGACGTGAAGGCATACGTCAGTTGCCGGGAATATGCAGGTATTCCGCTAAGTGCACGGGTCGAACCGTGAATCAGGGTGGCACCGCGGGTGATTTTGAATTTGACGCTCGTCCCTGGCAGAACCAGATTCTGCCGGAGACGGGCGTTTTTGGATTCTAATTTCGAAGAAATTGGAATCCATGAACAAGTAGCGAATGCGGATTGCGAATGTCCAGTACCGTACCGTCTCCTCCGGCAAAAGAATGAAAAGAACTCAGGAGGGCCTGTATATGTATCCAACATTAGAAAAAATCAAGAATATTGCACAGTCAGGCGAATACCGGCGCATCCCCGTATGCAGGGAGTTGTATTCCGACCGTTATACACCTGTAGAAGTCATGAGAACCTTACGCACAGCCAGCAGACACTGCTATCTTCTGGAAAGTGCCAGCCAGACAGAGGTATGGGGCCGCTATTCCTTCCTGGGATATGAGCCATCCATGGAGATCACCTGTACAGACGGAACTCTTCAGATCCGGAAGATCCACGAGGACGGAAGCGAAGAAAAAACCGTACAGCAGGTGAAACATCCGGGAGATGCTATCCGCCAGATCCTGAAAGAATACAAAAGCCCGGTGCTGGAAAATATGCCTACATTTACCGGTGGCCTGGTAGGATATTTTTCCTACGATTATATCAAATACAGTGAGCCAAAACTGGAGCTTACCGACAAGACAGTACAGGATTTCCGCGATATGGATCTGATGCTTTTTGACCAGGTAATTGCCTTTGATCATTACAGACAGAAGGTACTGCTGATCACCGGTGTGATGACTGATGACCTGGAAAACTCCTACAGGAAAGCCGAAGAGAAGTTAAAAGAGATGGCAGATCTGATCCGAAACGGAAAACAAAAGGAATTCCCGTCGCTGAAACTGAAATCCTCCATTGAACCACAGTTCCCCAAAGAAAAATACTGTGAGATGGTAGAAACCGCCAAACATTACATTCACGAAGGAGATATCTTCCAGGTGGTTCTTTCCAATCCCATGAGGGCAAAAGCGGAAGGAAGCCTGTTTGATACCTACCGGGTCCTTCGTGCTACGAATCCTTCTCCGTATATGTTTTATTTTTCCAGCGATGATATTGAGATCGCTGGAGCTTCGCCGGAAACTCTGGCCAAGCTTACCGGAACGGAATTAAGCACCTTCCCGTTGGCAGGAACCAGACCGAGAGGCAAGACAAAAGAAGAAGATCTGGAGCTGGAAAGAGGACTTCTCGCCGATGAAAAAGAACGTGCCGAGCACAACATGCTTGTGGATCTTGGACGAAACGATATCGGAAAGATCAGTAAGATCGGTACTGTAAAAGTAGAAAAATATATGTGCATCGAGCGTTTTTCCCATGTGATGCATATCGGTTCCACAGTTACCGGCCAGATCCGGGATGACAAGGATGCAGTGGATGCAGTAGATGCCATCCTTCCGGCAGGAACTCTTTCCGGAGCACCGAAGTTCCGTGCCTGCCAGATCATCCAGGAGCTGGAACAGAGCAAACGTGGTATTTACGGCGGTGCCATCGGATATCTGGATTTCGCCGGAAACCTGGACACCTGCATTGCCATCCGCCTGGTTTATAAAAAGAACGGCGAGATCTGCATCCGGTCCGGAGCCGGGATCGTGGCAGACAGTGTTCCGGAAAATGAATTCCAGGAATGCTGCAACAAAGCAAGGGCCGTTGTACAGGCAATCGAAACAGCACAGGAGGGACTGGAATGATAGTACTGATCGATAATTATGATAGCTTTTCCTATAATGTTTACCAGCTGATCGGTTCTGTGGAGCCGGATATCAGGGTCGTACGAAATGACGAAGTAACCATACAGGAGCTGGAGGATATGAAACCGGAAGCCCTGATCCTTTCTCCGGGCCCGGGGCGTCCGGAAGATGCGGGAATCTGCATTGAATCCATAAAATATTTCAAAGACAGGCTGCCGATCCTGGGTATCTGCCTTGGGCATCAGTCCATCTGTGAAGCATTTGGAGGTACCGTCTCCTATGCAAAAGAGCTGATGCACGGCAAGCAGAAGGAAATCCATAAAGTTGGTGAGAGTCAGATATTTGAGGGATTGCCGGATACTTTCCTGGCAGCCAGATATCATTCACTGGCAGCGCTCCGGGATACGTTACCCGAAGAACTGGTCGTTACCGCAGAATCTGAGGACGGAGAGGTGATGGCACTGGAACATAAAAAATATCCGATCTTCGGATTACAGTTCCATCCGGAATCGGTTATGACACCAGATGGAAAAACGATGATCGAAAACTTTATGAAAGTTGTAAGGGAAAAGTAAAATTGAACAGAAACTGTCCCGGATAACGGACAGTACGGAAGTTGTAAGACAGAGAATGGTAATCCATAAAAGATAGGATCGTTACAGAACAGGAGGGAACAAGAATGATCAGAGAAGCAATCATCAAACTTTCAAAAAAAGAAGATCTTACATATGACGAAGCAGAATCCGTAATGAATGAGATCATGGATGGAGCGGCAACACCGGTACAGATGGCATCCTACCTGACCGCACTTTCCATGAAAGGCGAAACCATTGATGAGATCACAGCATCTGCAGCAGGTATGCGTGCACACTGCATCAAACTTCTTCACGATATGGATGTCCTGGAGATTGTAGGAACCGGCGGTGACGGAGCAAACTCCTTCAACATTTCCACAACTTCTTCTCTTGTGATCGCGGCAGGAGGCGTTCCGGTTGCAAAACACGGAAACCGTGCAGCATCCTCCAAGAGCGGAGCCGCAGATGTTCTGGAAGCTCTTGGCGTAAAGATTACCATTCCGCCAGAAAAAAGTGCCGAAATCCTGAAAAAGATCAATATTTGTTTCCTGTTCGCACAGAATTATCACATTGCCATGAAATATGTGGCACCGATCCGAAAAGAGCTGGGAATCCGTACAGTATTTAATATCCTCGGACCATTAAGCAACCCGGCAGGTGCAAACATGGAGCTGATGGGAGTCTTCGATCAGTCACTGGTAGAGCCTCTGGCGCAGGTTATGATGAAACTTGGCGTGAACCGTGGAATGGTTGTTTTCGGACAGGACAAGCTGGATGAGATCTCCATGAGTGCACCGACTTCTGTATGCGAGATCAAGGATGGATGGTTCCAGTCCTACGAGATCACACCGGAGCAGTTCGGTTACACTCGCTGCAGCAAAGAGGAACTTGCAGGTGGCACACCGGCAGAAAATGCAGAGATCACAAAAGCCATTGTAAACGGAACCGAAAAAGGCCCGAAGCGTCAGGCTGTATGCATGAACGCAGGTGCCGCACTTTATATCGCAGGAAAAGCAGAGAGCCTGGAAGCCGGCGTGAAGATGGCAGAAAATCTGATCGACAGCGGAGCCGCCGCAGCGAAGCTTGAGGAATTTATCAGATTAAGCAATGAAATTTGAGGATAATGGCGGGAGGAGAGGAATCGGCAACCCCATTAATTGAAATATTAAGTTGTCAGACTCCTTGAAATTGCCGAATGAGAGTTGAAATATCGAGGAGACAAACAAAGAATGAGTGAAAAAAACATTCTGGAAGAAATCGCAGAAAAGACAAGAGAACGTATCCAGAAGGAAAAACTTCAGCTTCCTCTGGAACAGCTGAAAGCTCTGGCAGAAAAAGCACCACAGCAGCCTTCCTTTCTGGAAGCCCTGAAAAAACCGGGCATGTCCTACATCTGTGAAGTAAAAAAAGCATCCCCCTCCAAGGGGCTGATCGCACCGGATTTTCCATATGTGGAAATTGCGAAAGAATACGAGGCAGCAGGTGCATCCGCAATCTCCTGCCTTACAGAGCCTTTTTATTTCATGGGAAGTGATACTTATCTTCGTGAGATCACGGAAACGGTGGCTATCCCGGTCCTCCGGAAAGACTTTACGGTGGATAAGTACATGATCTATCAGGCAAAAGCATTTGGCGCATCGGCAGTGCTTCTGATCTGCACCATTCTGGATGATCAGGAACTCCTGGAATACAGAGAGCTGGCAGAATCTCTGGGAATGGATGCACTGGTGGAAGCCCACGATGAGGAAGAAGTGGCAAGAGCACTGAAAGCAGGAGCGAAGATCGTCGGTGTAAATAACCGTGATCTGAAAACCTTCAAAGTTGATATGAATAACAGCATCCGTCTTCGAAACCTGGCACCGTACAATGTGGTATTTGTTTCCGAGAGTGGCATCAAAAATGCCGGAGACATTGCCATCCTGGAAAGAAACCGGGTAGGCGCCGTTCTGATCGGTGAAACCCTGATGAGAAGCCCGGACAAAAAAGCGGCGTTGGAAGAGTTAAATGGCGGAGCACTGAGATGAAAACAGAACAGAACAACACCATACGACAGGAAAGAGGCTGTGCGGATCGGAAACAGCAGGAGAAGCCGGTCAGAACCAGGATCAAGATCTGCGGCCTTACCCGCCTGGAGGACATTCAGGCAGTTAATGAAGCAAAACCAGACTTCTGTGGATTCATTGTAGAATTTCCAAAAAGCAGAAGAAACGTCACAGGAGTTCAGTTACGAACTCTCCGGGAAAAGCTGGATGAGAGTATTTTGCCGGTAGGCGTATTCGTCAATGCACCGGTGGAACTTCCCGCACAGCTTTTAAACGAAGGAACCATTTCCCTGGCACAGCTTCATGGACAGGAAAACGAAGATTATATCAGACAGCTTAAGATTATGACAGACCAGCTTCTGATAAAAGCTTTTTCCATAAAAACAGAAGAAGATGTAAAGCGGGCGATCCGTTCGGAAGCAGATTACATTCTTCTGGATCAGGGAGCCGGGGGCACCGGTGAGACCTTTGACTGGAGCCTGGTACCGTCCATAAAACGTCCCTGGTTTCTGGCCGGAGGCCTTGGGTGTGATAATTTGGAAACAGCCATAAAAATGCTTCATCCCTGGGCTGTGGACTTAAGCAGCAGTGTAGAAACCGATGGGCACAAAGACCCGGATAAAATAGTGAAAGCGGTACAGACCGTGAGGAACATAAAGGAGGATTTTTAACATGTCAAAAGGAAGATTCGGCATCCATGGCGGACAGTACATCCCGGAAACACTGATGAACGCCGTTCTGGAGCTTGAGGAAGCATACAACCATTACAAAAACGACCCGGAATTCAACCGCGAGCTCACAGAGCTTCTCAATGAATACGCAGGAAGACCTTCCCGTCTTTACTATGCGGCACACATGACCGAAGATCTGGGCGGAGCCAAAATCTATCTGAAACGTGAGGATCTGAACCACACAGGTGCACACAAGATCAATAATGTATTAGGTCAGGTGCTTCTGGCAAAAAAAATGGGAAAGACCCGTGTCATTGCAGAGACCGGTGCAGGTCAGCACGGCGTGGCAACTGCAACCGCAGCAGCGCTGATGGGCATGGAATGTGAAGTCTTCATGGGAAAAGAGGATACCGAGCGTCAGGCCCTGAATGTATACAAAATGCGTCTCCTCGGAGCGAAAGTCCATGCAGTCACAAGCGGAACCGCAACTTTAAAAGATGCCGTTTCCGAGACTATGCGTGAGTGGACAAACCGTATCGCAGACACCCACTATGTACTGGGATCTGTTATGGGACCCCACCCGTTCCCGACTATTGTCCGTGATTTCCAGGCAGTTATTTCCAAGGAGATCAAAGAGCAGATGCTGGAAAAAGAGGGCAGACTTCCGGATGTTGTCCTGGCCTGCGTAGGCGGCGGCTCCAATTCTATGGGCATGTTCTATGACTTCATCGAGGACAAGGACGTGCGCTTAATCGGCGTAGAGGCTGCAGGCCTGGGCGTAGACAATCCCAAGAACGCCGCAACCATGGCAAACGGCAAGCTGGGCATCTTCCACGGCATGAAGAGCTACTTCCTGCAGGATGAATACGGCCAGATTGCTCCGGTTTATTCCATCTCCGCTGGTCTTGATTACCCCGGCATCGGCCCCGAGCATGCTTATCTGCACGACATCGGCCGTGCGGAATATGTTCCTGCTACCGATAAGGAGGCGGTTGACGCCTTCAACTATCTTTCCAAAACAGAAGGCATTATCCCGGCAATCGAAAGTGCCCATGCCGTAGCCTATGCTATGAAGCTGGCACCTACTCTGCCGAAGGATAAGATTATGGTTATAAATATTTCCGGCCGCGGTGATAAGGACGTTGCCGCAATCGCACGTTATATGGGAGTTGATTTACATGAATAGAATACAAAAGGCATTTGACGAAAAGAAAAAGGTATTTATCGGCTTTGTGACTGCTGGCGATCCCAATCTTGCTACAACCAAGGAGCTGGTGCGAGCTATGATTAAGGGCGGTGCAGGCTTAATTGAGTTCGGTATTCCCTTCTCCGACCCCGTGGCTGAGGGCGAGGTTATCCAACAAGCGGATATGCGTGCGTTGGCGGCAGGCACTACTACCGATAAAATTTTTGATCTTGTAGCGGAGCTTCGCGAGGAAACACAGGTACCGCTGGTATTTTTGACCTACGCTAATCCGATTTATGCCTACGGTGCGGAAAAATTCTTCACCCGCTGCGAAGAAACAGGTGTAGACGGCGTTATCATACCGGATATACCGTACGAGGAGCGCGAGGAGATGCGTCCGTTCAGCGAACCGCATCACGTTGCCCTGGTGCCGCTGATTGCGCCTACCTCCAAGGACCGCATCCAGAAAATCGCCGCTATTGCCCAAGGCTATGTATATGTAGTTTCTTCCTTAGGCGTTACCGGCGTGCGCAGCAACATCACTACCGATATCGACGGCATTGTGGCAGAGGTGCGCAAGGCTACCGATATTCCGGTGGCTGTAGGCTTCGGTATCGCTGCTCCCGAGCAGGCGTACAAGATGGCCAAGGCCAGTGACGGCGCTATTGTGGGCAGTGCGATTGAAAAAATCGTGGCACAATACGGCGAGGCTTCTCCCGAGCACGTTTACGAATACGTCAAGAGTATGTCCGAAGCGGTTGCCAAGGCAGCTGCGGAGGCGTAATTACAAAGGTTTAGGCACAAAAAAACTCCGTTCCTTACTGCACAGGCAGCAGGGAGCGGAGTTTTTCGGTTTAAATTATTGCAGCGGCATGGGCTCAGTGCCACCGTTTACTGCGTCCGGCTGTTCAAAAATGAAGGCAGGGGACGGATAGTAGAATTTGCAGTGCTGGAAGTTGATAACTTCGGTGGAGAAGCGTTTCAGCAGAGCATAGGAAGCGCGCTCTTCGAAATCAATCAGGTTGTCCTTGTTGATATCAGCGTCTTTTACGATTACCAGCAGATATGCCGGTACTTCCGGTGCATCCTCGGGAACCTGGCTGCGGTCGAGAGGAATGTTCGGAATAATTTCCAGATCACCGATAGGCTGTTGGTTTTCATTGTACAGCATAGCATGATAAACATTTTCGTACAGGGTACGAGCGAGTCTTAAAGAATAAGCTCCGGAACTCATATTATTCACTCCTTAAAAAGATGTTTTTGATGACTCTCGCTTTTATCAGAAAAAGCAATAAACATAACGCTATTATTGTAACATAGATTACGGAAATAAGCAAAATGAATCTATAATGAAATGATTTCACAGCGATTTATGCAGAAAAGCTGTATTAATAATCACAAAATAGCAAGAATTTTTCATAGAATCTGCATTTTTATGCTGAATGTATTATGTATACATGACATTTCTGTCAATTTTTCAGCAGGAATTTACACAATGTTGACGAATAAGAAGAATAACAATATGTTGCTGCGTGAATTTTGTTATCTTGGCACATATGTATATTAAAGGAGGGGAACTCTTATGAAAAAACTCTTGGCTTTTTTACTTGGTATCATGGTTATGGCTACTATGATTGCCGGCTGCGGCGGTGGAGACAAAAAAGATGATAAAAAACCTGCTGCACAAAAATTCATTAACATTGCTACCGGCGGTACCTCCGGTACCTACTTCCCGTTAGGCGGCGCTTTGGCTGATATCCTGAATAAAAATATTCCGGGTACCAATGCTTCCGCACAATCTACCGGCGCTTCCGTAGCAAACGTAAACCTGCTCAGCCAAGGCAAGGTTGAAATTGCTTTTATTCAAAACGATATTGCTTACTATGCTGCCAACGGCACTGAAATGTTCAAAGGCAAACAGGTTGCCGGACTGCAAGGTCTTGCAACTCTGTATCCGGAAACCGTACAGATTGTTACCCTGAAAAAATCTGGTATCAAATCTGTTGCTGACTTCAAAGGCAAACGCATCGCTGTAGGTGCTGCAGGCTCCGGTACCGAAGCTAACGCTCGCCAGATTATGGAAGCATATGGCATTAAATATGATGATATTAAGGTTCAATACCTGTCCTTCGGTGAAGCTGCAAGTGCTCTGAAGGACGGCAACGTTGATGCTGCCTTCGTAACCGCAGGCCATCCGACCGCTGCTATTCAGGATATCGCAACTCAGAACGACGTTGTACTGGTTCCGGTTGACGCTGATAAGGCTGACGCTCTGATCAAAAAATATCCGTTCTACACCAAGCTGGTTATCAAAGCCGGTACTTATCCGAAGCAGGATGCTGACGTTACCGCAGTAGCAGTAAAATGCATGCTGGCAGTAACCGACAAAATGGATGCAGACACCGCTTATGCAATCGCTAAAGCTCTGTACGGCAACCTTGACCGTATGAAATCCGCTCACTCCGCAGCAAATGCTATCAGCAAAGATACTGCTAAAGACGGCATGTCCATTAAGCTGAACCCGGGTGCCGAAAAATTCTTTAACGAAAAATAAGGATTTTAAATGATGCCGAACTTCAAAGACCGGAAACCGGCGTTTGCCGGTGGCCGGTCTTTTTTCCCAGTAAAGAATTTAGTAATTATTGTAAGCGTTGTTTTAATGCTTTTGGGGTGGTATAGTACGCGCCTGGTGGTGGCGATTATACCTGAGGGAACTTCGGGAGCTGTTGCTTTTGCCACAGCGGCAGGTGATGAATGGTACATCAGCCTGACGCATTCGGTGGAAAAAACTGCCTGGAATGATTATTTCAGGGTTAACGGCGCAAATAACATGACCATGACGCACACCCGCTTTTCCTCGCTGGGCTGGGGCTATCCTTATTCCGCTGCCGACGGCAAGCTGACGCAGACTGCCGACGGCAAGTTTGATATAGAGATGAACCGCCCCTATAAAGAGATTGCCCTGCGTATATCCGAGCAGGCAATGCCGCATATTGTCCACGGCGGCGACAGCTACGACCTGATTGCTCTGTACGGGCAGGGGACTGCGGTAACGGTGAAGGTCATGTATCGATATCAGTACTGGCTGGAACGGTACTTTTATGTTTTATTATATTAAATGAGAGGAGCTGATACCCATGTCTGAAAAAGAAAAGAAAGTAAGAGAGCTTTCAGCAGAAGAGGTATTGCAAAAATTTGACAAGGAATCAGACAAGCGTGAGCTTACAGGTGTGTGGGGTAAAATTATTTCCGCAATCTGTATTCTGTTTGCACTTTTCCAATTATATACAGCCACCTTCGGTGTGCTGGACGCGCATCTGCAGCGCGCTATTCACTTAGCCTTCGGCTTTTTATTGATTTTCCTGCTGTATCCCAGCAGACATTCCTGGTCCCGCAGCAAGATGCATCCCTTTGATGCCTTCCTGGCACTGCTCAGCGCAGGCACTGCCATGTATCTGGTTGTCAACTATCAGGAGCTGGTGCTGCGTGCCGGTATGAATACGGAAACCGACTTCATCGTTGGCCTTATCGGTACGATTATGGTTTTTGAAGCAGCGCGCCGCGTAGTAGGCTGGCCGATGATTATCGTTGCCTTCTGCTTTATGCTGTATGCCTTCTTAGGTCCTTACGTTCCCGGTATTCTGGCGCATCGCGGCGTTGGCGTGCAGGAAATGTTTGACCATCTGTTCTTCACTACCGAGGGTATTTTCGGTACGCCTATGGGTGTATCTTCTACCTTTATTTATCTGTTCATCCTCTTCGGTGCTTACTTGGAAACCACCGGTCTCGGCAAATTCTTCATTGATATTGCCAACGCTATCGCAGGCTGGGCAGCAGGCGGACCGGCGAAGGTTGCCGTACTGTCCTCCGGCCTGATGGGTACTGTTTCCGGCAGCTCCGTTGGTAACGTTGCCGGTACCGGTGCTTTCACCATCCCGATGATGAAAAAGCTTGGCTATCGTCCGGCATTTGCAGGCGCTGTTGAGGCTGCTGCTTCTACCGGCGGTCAGCTGATGCCTCCTGTAATGGGCGCTGCTGCCTTCCTGATGGCAGAATTTGTAGGCGTTCCGTACTTTGATGTTGTTAAGGCTGCAGTTATCCCGGCAATGCTGTACTACATCGGCGTATGGCTGGGCGTTCACTACGAAGCTAAAAAGTTCGGCCTGAAGGGCACTCCGCGTGACCAGCTGCCGAAGTTTAAGACTTTGTTCCTCGAAAAAGGCCATTTGGCTATTCCGTTAATCGTTATCGTTTACCTGCTCGTAAGCGGTTATACTCCTATGCGTGCTGCTTTGGCAGCCATCGTGCTGACTATCGTTTGCGCCTGCCTGCGTAAATCCACCCGCATCGGCTTCAAGCAAATCGTCCAAGGCCTCATTGACGGCTCCAAGGGCGTGCTTGGCGTACTGATTGCCTGTGCAACTGCAGGTATCATCATCGGCGTTGTAACCAAAACTGGCGTAGGCCTGAAGATTGCCACCGCTCTGCTGGACTTGGCAGGCGGTAATCTGCTGCCGGCAATGTTCTTCACCATGATCACTTCTCTGATTCTTGGCATGGGCGTGCCGACAACTGCTAACTATGTAATTACCTCTACCATTGCAGCGCCTGCTCTGGTGCAGATGAATGTACCGGTGCTGGCAGCGCATATGTTCGCGTTCTACTTCGGTATCGTTGCTGACGTTACACCGCCTGTTGCCCTGGCTGCTTATGCCGGCGCAGGTATTGCCGGTGCTAACCCGATGCGTACCGGCGTTATCGCTGCTAAGCTGGCGATTGCTGCGTTCATCGTTCCGTACATCTTCGTACTGGCACCTGAGCTGCTGATGATCAACGCAACTCCGTTCACCATCTGCTACAGCGCCTTCACCGCGATTGTAGGTATGTGGGGTGCTTCCATGGCGATGATTGGTTTCTGCAACAATCTGCTGAACATTCCGCAGCGTATTCTGTTCCTCGTTGGCGGTATCTGCATGATTATCCCGGGCGTATTTACCGACAGTATCGGTGTTGCGCTTGTTGCTGTTGCCTATGTATGGCAGCGCATGAACAAGGTTAAAGGTGCGATTCAACAAGATGGGGAAGACCTGTAAGCCGAAAATTTCATAGCAAGTTTCATAGTCCTGCGTGCATTTAAGATGCTGCGCAGGACTTTTTTTGCCTTTTATTATACTAGGCTTTGAGAATTTATTTTGCCTTCGGATAGGCAGCTTGCCGGTTCCAATCCGCTCCTGCGGGGATGCTTGCCATAAATCACTATATATAATGAAGAAAACCCTCAGACTTTTATGTCCGGGGGCTTTTGTTTTCTATAAAGATGGGCTGCCGTACTTTGTGTACGACAGCCCCTGTACCATATGATTAGTTCTTAGTATATTTTTGCTTGCATATGCTATTTACTGCTGTGCATATGGAAATTGCATCACAAGTCTTTCCTGCAATACACGGGTTAAGGTGTCGATATTGGCACTCAGCTTTTCGATTCTGCCTTCCATACGGACCAGAAGATACGAGCTGACGAGCATGGGGAAACCATAATCCGCAGCAGCGGAGAGAAGTCTGTCAAGTTCCATGAGGATCACTCCTTAGTGTTTTTTACGCCAACACTTGGACATTACGATTGACAACACGAGCTTCAACAGCTTGTACCAAGTCACCGCCGATGGTGTTGAAAACGTTTGCTGCGACGATTTTTTGCATGGCTGCGTCGGTTTCGGATTTGGAGAGGTTTTCTTTGGGGTTGGAGATGGTGATGATTTTGCTGCTGCCTGCGGCGTTTTTAAAGACGAGTTGTAAAGATTTTTCCATGAGTGATTGCTCCTTTGTGTCATAATGATTATTTTAGTTAAATGCTTATTGTGAGAAGTTAGGGTAGCAGAGAGGCTCCCCTAGGGGGGAGCTGTCACCCGATAGGGTG
>ENA-OOXF01000653-OOXF01000653.1-human-gut-metagenome-genome-assembly--contig:-NODE-653-length-26247-cov-8.508476_pt1 | contig 26247 bp, 22 predicted proteins | sample MGYA00241586_ERZ501341 | MGnify/ENA primary metagenome ERZ501341 (study PRJEB25962, sample SAMEA2042985) | human gut metagenome | biome: human gut; feature: human-associated habitat; material: faeces... | reverse complement strand
TGGGGGCAATATCTGCCAGGCAGCCGCCCTCGCGCAGCTTCACATCGCCGCAGCCAACAGCCACAAAGGGCACCACGTTGGTGGTGTGTGCGGTGAAGGGGGTGCCGTCCGGGTTCATCATCTTCTCGGCGTTGCCGTGGTCAGCCGTGATAAAGGCGCAGCCGCCTGCGTTCAGCACAGCGGTGACCACCTGATCCACAGCGGTATCCACAGCCTCAACGGCCTTGACCGCAGCATCGAACACGCCGGTGTGGCCGACCATATCGCAGTTTGCGAAGTTCAGGATCACCACATCGTACTTGCCGCTCTCGATGCGCTTGACGCACTCGGCAGCAACCTCGGGGGCGCTCATCTCGGGCTTCAGGTCATAGGTGGCGACCTTCGGGCTGGGGATCACGCAGCGGTCCTCGCCCTCGTAGGGAGCCTCCACGCCGCCGTTGAAGAAGAAGGTGACATGAGCGTACTTCTCGGTCTCGGCAATGCGCAGCTGAGTCTTGCCATTCTCGGACAGGTACTGGCCCAGAACGTTCTTCAGCTCCACAGGCGGATAGGCGACCTCGCAGTTGGGCATGGTGGCATCGTACTCGGCCATGCAGACATAGTTAACCTGCTTGCGGCCGCCGCGGCGCTCAAAGCCCTTGAAGTCGTCATCGCAGAAGATGCGGGTCATCTGGCGGGCACGGTCGGGGCGGAAGTTCATGAAGATGACGGTGTCGCCATCCTGCACGCGGCCACCCTCACAGGTGACGCAGGGCAGAACGAACTCGTCGGTCTTGTCTGCTGCATAGGATGCCTCGATGGCCTCGGCAGCGTTGGCGGCATGATTGCCCTCGCCGTAGACAAAGGCAGCATAGGCCTTCTCTTCACGGTCCCAGTTGTTGTCGCGGTCCATGGCGTAGTAACGGCCGGAAACGCTGGCGATCTTGCCGATGCCCAGCTCGTCCAGCTTGGCCTGCAGGTCGGCCAGGAAGCCCTTGCCGGAGTGCGGGTCGGTATCGCGGCCATCGGTGATGCAGTGCAGGTAAACGTTCTTTGCGCCCAGATGTTTTGCCATTTCCAGCACGCCGAACCAGTGGTCTGCGTGGCTGTGCACACCGCCGGTGCCCACCAGGCCCATCAGATGGATGGCCTTGCCGGCGTCGATGGCAGCCTGCATGTTCTTGAGCAGAACAGGGTTCTTGAGCATCTCACCGTCCTTGATGGACTTGGTGATCAGGGTCAGCTGCTGGTACACGATGCGGCCGGCACCCATGTTGGTGTGACCGACCTCGGAGTTGCCCATCTGGCCGTCGGGCAGGCCGACTGCCATGCCGGAAGCCTCGATGGTGGTCATGGGGTATTTTGCCATCAGAGCATCCAGATGGGGGGTCTTAGCGGCCACCACGGCGTTGCCGTAGGTCTCGCCCGGCACCCAGCCGAAGCCATCCATGATGCACAGAAGAACAGGTTTCTTTGCCATAAAATGAAATCTCCTTTAATTTTGAACAAATAGCGCCCGGCTCAGCGCTGGATTACGGCGCAGCCGGGCGCTGGAAAGCATAATTTCGTCAGCCCTTAGCCCTTGGTGGCTGCGTTGACGATGACTGCAAAGTCAGGAGCCTTCAGGGATGCGCCGCCGATGAGGCCGCCGTCCACGTCCTTCTTGCTCAGCAGCTCCTCGCAGTTCTTGGCGTTCATGCTGCCGCCGTACTGGACAGTGGTAGCCTCAGCCACAGCCTCACCGTACACCTCGCCGATGACCTTGCGGATCTGGCCGCAGACTTCCTCAGCCTGGTCCGCAGTAGCGGTCTTGCCGGTGCCGATGGCCCAGATGGGCTCGTAAGCGATGACCACGTTGGCCATCTGCTCAGCGGTCACGTCACGCAGAGCGATCTTGGTCTGCATGCGCACCAGCTCCTCGGTCACGCCCTCTTCGCGCTGCTGCAGGCTCTCGCCCACGCAGATGATGACCTTCAGGCCGGCGTTCAGAGCAGCCAGAGCGCGCTTGTTCACGGTCTGGTCGGTCTCGGCGAAGTACTGGCGGCGCTCAGAGTGGCCCACAATGACGTACTCCACTCCCAGATCTACCAGCATGTCAGCGCTGATCTCGCCGGTGAAAGCGCCGGCCTTCTCGAAGTGAACATTCTCAGCACCCACATGGATGTTGGTGCCCTTGGTCTTTTCCACAGCGGTGACCAGATCGGTATACGGGGTGCAGATAACCACCTCGCAGCCTGCGTCCTGCACGGCGGGGACCAGCTCATCCACCAGAACAGCAGCCTCGGAGGCAGTCTTGTTCATCTTCCAGTTGCCTGCAATGATAGCCTTACGCTTTGCCTTATCCATTCTAACGATCTCCTTATCACAAAATACCTCCCCGCCGCCTTCGGTGCCGCCCCTCCCGGATGGAGAGCTGGCGAGCGTCGGCAAGCCTGAGAGATCTTATTACCCAAAATAAAAAGTGCGGCGGCGTATATGCCGCCGCACCTCAGTGATGCTGGTTCAGATGCTTATGCGTTCTGGATCACAGCGATACCAGGCAGCTCCTTGCCCTCCAGATACTCCAGAGAAGCGCCGCCGCCGGTGGAGATGTGGGTCATCTTGTCGCCCAGGCCCATCTGCTGCACAGCTGCTGCGCTGTCGCCGCCGCCGATCACGGTGGTAGCGTCGCTCTCAGCCATAGCCTTGGCAACAGCCAGAGTGCCGGCTGCCAGAGTGGGGTTCTCGAACACGCCCATGGGGCCGTTCCACACCACGGTCTTGGATGCCTTGACAGCATCGGCAAACAGCTTCATGGTCTCGGGGCCGATGTCGCAGCCTTCCATGTCAGCCGGGATCGCGGTGACGGGAACAACAGTGGTCTCAACCGGAGCGTCGATGGGATCGGGGAAGTCCTTGATGCAGACAGCATCAACAGGCAGCAGCAGCTTCACGCCCTTCTCCTGAGCCTTGGCCATCATTTCCTTGCAGTAATCCAGCTTGGAATCGTCGCACAGGCTCTTGCCGACCTCGTAGCCCTGAGCCTTGACGAAGGTGTAAGCCATGCCGCCGCCGATGATCAGGGTATCGACCTTCTCCAGCAGGTTGGAGATAACATTCAGCTTGTCTGCGACCTTTGCGCCGCCCAGAATAGCAGTGAAGGGACGAACAGGATCGTTCACAGCGTTGCCCAGATACTTGATCTCCTTCTCCATCAGGTAGCCGACAGCGGTATCCTTGATGAAGTCGGTGACACCTGCAGTGGAGCAGTGTGCACGGTGGCAGCTGCCGAATGCATCGTCAACATATGCATCAGCCAGAGAAGCCAGCTCTTCGCTGAACTCAGGCATGTTCTTGGTCTCTTCCTTGCGGAAACGGGTGTTCTGCAGCAGAACGACATCGCCGTTGTTCATTGCGGCAACAGCAGCCTTTGCGTTCTCGCCCACAACGTTGTCGTCATCAGCGAACACAACGGTCTTGCCCAGCTTTGCGCTCAGAGCCACAGCAACGGGTGCCAGGCTGAACTTTGCCTCGGGGCCGTTCTTGGGTTTGCCCAGGTGGCTGCACAGGATGACCTTAGCGCCATCATTGACCAGCTTCTGGATGGTGGGCAGAGCCGCATTGATGCGGTTCTCGTTGGTGATGACACCGTCCTTCATCGGGACGTTGAAATCACAGCGGACAAGCACCTTCTTGCCGCAGTAGTTCTGATCGTCGATCGTCTTCTTACCTAAACCCATGGTAATAAACTCCTCTCAAACTTTGATTTCTGAACTAGAGTTTCGCTCGCTTTTCAGGGGGCATTCCTGCCCCGCCTGTTACTATTATAAACAAAAACCGTGCACAATGCAAGGATACAGGATAGATAATTGTTTAACAAACATTTCCTGTGGTTGTTCCAAAATGTGTCTATTTTGACCGAACCGGGCACAAACCACGATGCATCCCTGTTTTTGCGGGCGACATCTCTCTCCTGCCGTACCATTTTTACCGGCAGGAACAGACGCTTCCCCTGCTGTATACGCCCCGATCAAAATACACCCGGACAAACAAAAGCACCTTTTTCTCCACGGAATGCAGAGAAAAGGGTGCAAGTCAACGTATTCACATGGCCATGCCGGAACCGGCACAGCCCGGTATGTTCACCTCAGGCACTTTCCAGTGAGAAGCTATGATCAGCAGTTCTCAGCGAAGTACTTAATGGTACGAACCATCTGAGAAGTGTAAGAGTTCTCGTTGTCGTACCAAGACACGACCTGGACCTGGTAGGTGTCGTCGTAGCTACGCTAGTTTTTCGCACACTTTTTGTAGTCGTTCCTAATTTTGAAACAACAGTTACAGTACCACAGCGCACAGTTGTCGTACTAAACACGGCTTGTTCGTACTACCATTATACCACGTTTCAGCGTTATTTTCAAGTTTTTCTTATTTCTTTTTCGGGTGGTATATTTATGCGAACGATAGCGCATGTTCTCATTCATCATCCTCCGGAGAGCCCGGGGCCCGGGGGCCTCCGCCGGTGCGTCTGCCCTGCCCAGGTACTCTCCTCAGTCCGTGATCTTGCGGCTTTGAGGGGCGATCTTGGGGTGGATTTTATGGGGGTGAGCAGATACCAGATGGCTGTGTAGCAGGTTGTTTGTGGTCCTTGCAGCTTTTTCCCGGCGGTTTTTGGATTGAAATTTCACCGGACGTGTTTTTGAAGGATACGGTGGGAGAAGGAGGATATTTGTTCGATATGGAACAAATAAATATATGATTCAAAAATCATTTCATGATTTTCATTCATATCTCACAAATCAGAGAAATGCTTTTTCACATGTTCAAGAACTATTTTTACATCCTCACAAACCTCTTCTCCAAGCATCTGTTCAGCAACATCATACTTGTTACACCTGTATGCAACCTCTAGTCCTATTGTATCAGCATTAAATATATGTTTTCCATCACAAGTAATAATCGCCTCCGGCGGAGAGGTCTCGACAAAGCCACTGTCGTTTATCGCCAATGCAAAATAATCTTGAATATGTTTTTTTATATCCTCAATCTGGTATCCAGTTGCGCTTGCAATCGCTCGTGGGCACATCAAATACGACTCGATATTTTTTCTCTTCCATTCAAGCAAGAGTATTCCACTATCTTCCAGATTCTTGATTCCATTAAACACCAGATTTTTCCCAATCGTTTTTGGGTTATCCATATCTCTATCTCGTAAACTAATGCATCTAAGATCCGGAATAATTTTTTTCAGCGCAGTAAATATCTGTTTTCTCGTGGCATGGCTTTCCGTGCTTGCCCAATAGACAATTTCTTCCGGCATGCGAATCCCACATTTTTCGCCTAGTATCGACAGGATTTTCTTATCACTTTCGTTTTCAACAAAGAATAACCTCTTATACCGTTTGAGCAAATCCAGTTTAGGAAAATATTCACTTCCGATACCAGACAGCTCCACAACTCTTGATTCCTCTTCCTTTAAGTATCTCCGTTTATCCATTGAAAATATGATTTCAAGAGGTGCCTGTTTTATCATTTCCACGGAATGTGTAGATATCAGTATCTGCTTTTCCTGACGTCCTGCTACGTCCTCCAGTAGTTTCTTTAACAGTTCGCTTTGCAGACTTGCATGCAAATGTGCATCTGGTTCGTCCAAAAGCAACACGTCAATATCATCATGATACAGGTTGCAAAAAATACTCAGCCATTGAAGATATCCACTTCCCTGTGTTATGATATCTCTCGGCGTGTATTTGCTTTTGGGTATGAGTGAAAGCGTTCCGTCTTGTTCTCGCTTCAGCTTTCTCTCATTAATTTTCAGCACCGTGTTGAAATTTTCATTAAAAGGTTCTACTTCCAGCTCAGATGCAAACGTATTTCTCAGATTTACCTGTAACTTTTCATATGGGCTATCTTCCTTTATGATTTTTTTGTCCGTTTCTTGCAGCCGAGATTTTCCCGATAACAACTTCTCTCTAAGCTGACGATCTTCACTGTAGAGGTCATAGATCATATTCCGGATAATAGATCCTGCCATCCCCCTTCCAAGGTAGGCACGTCTCTCTGCAATTGTTGCTTTGCTTTCCTTAGGTAGTACACCTGCAAATGTCGGCAAATACACAACAACCGGCAAGTAATCCCCTTCGTTCAGGTTAGAGTTTGTTACCCGGATGAACAAGCGATCATTCACTAGTGATAAGCCGATTTCTAGCATTTTATCAAGTTGTTCTTTATAATCCCAGACACATCTGATTCTCATAATATAACCAGGATATTTATCAGGCCAGTTTTTCTTTTCTTCTGTCGATAATTGCGTTTTAAGATTCGTCCACAAATGATTTAGCGATGGTACTGCAATCGGGAGGAACTCCTCTGCGCTCATTCCGAACCCTTCGCCCGTCCCTAGCTCCGTTTGGTTAAAAACCCCTCTTCCCTTTTCATGTACAAGTATCATCTTGCAAAATTCCCAGACCGCAAGGGCATGGATCAGTGTTGATTTTCCAGAATTATTTCCACCTACCAAAAGGCTTACTCCCTTAGGTGTAAGTGAGAAAGATCGTTCCTTATATTTCTTAAATCTTGTCAAATGTACTTCCTTAATCATCAGAACACCTCAAAAACAGAATTCTCCAATTTTATTTTACTACCCATCTATCATTTCATTTTCTATATCCTGGTGTCATTATATCAGTTCCTGTAATTTCACAACTAATTTCATCGACATACTGATACAATGCCGTTTCAATAAACTCATGAATAATCCAATTCTGCTTTGTGTCCATCAGTTTATCAAATTTTTCCGGGTTATATCTAACAAGTTCACTAAGCCAATGCATCACCGCAAAAATCAATGTTATCGAATTTCTTTGAATTATACTTTTATTATTGGGGATTTCTTTTTTTATATACCAGAGCTTTTCATCTCCGGAGACATACAGAATATCTTTACGCAATTTCCGGTGATAATCCCCCAATATCTCCATTCTTTCCTGCATTTTCTTTTCATGGATGTCCCATTTGAAACGCTGTTTTGATCTCATAATGTAACGATTGTCGTCAGAGTTATACACGTCTTTTTCATATCTCGAAGGAACATACCTTAGCGAATTTCCATTAGCATATCGCTTATCAACTTGAAACTGCACCCAACCTTTTCTTATCCCTATATCGACTGTAAATTTGACATCTCGAATCGGAACAAACAATTCCGCACACTGGTATGTAGTGGAAAACGCTCTATGGATGCAGGGTATATTGTAGAGCAAATCATAAATCGTATATGATTTTTTGCATGCTTCCTCATTAAAGTACTTCGACAATTCAAAGAGAACTCCGGAGCCATTGAATATCACTTCTGCATTCTTCAAATTAGTCGACTTTCCCCATTGTTTTCGATTTGATGAAATACCGTGCGAAAATTTTCCATCAAAATCAATGGTAGACGGTCCTTTGATTGCAAGCAAGGCCTTTGCCGCATTCATACAACAATAGTATGCGGTTAGCGGCTTCGACTCTATTGGCAGAAGTCCAGATGCATCGTAAAAACTTTTAGCTTGCTTCCAGTAAAACAACGCTCTCTCCGCTCTTGATCCAGGCTGACGCCTAAGCCACAAGCTCACAAACTCCCATGATGAATTCGTCAGAACCGTTCTTTCATCATATCTCGCCCCTGTAAGCGGTTTCATTAGATGAATTTCTTTTGAATTAATTTCAAGAGTTTTTGCTGCCATAACGTTCACCCAAAATAGCATTCTGCCGAGCTCTACATCTTAGCCACATTATCTTATACTGTGTTGCCTGCCGCCCACCACGTAGAGGTGTGCAAAGTTCCGAGCGGCAAAGCTGTGAGGGATTTCCCACAGCTCAAATTATTACTTTTATCAGTTTTTTCAAAAGAGATTCTTGCTTGCAATCCATGCCCCTACCACTGCTCCAAGTGTATTGAATAGCACATCATTCACATCTGCCATGCCTCTACCTGTAAAATACTGTAGTTTTTCACAACACACTGAGAGCAGAAAAGCCGCAGCGATTATTCTCTTTCTGTTCATTTTCCATCTCTGACCTGTCCAGCCGAACGGAACATATAGGATCAGATTCAACAGATTGCCCGCCCACACACCGGCATTGGACCATAATTTCAGGTGCAGTCGGATGTTCTCATTATATCCCGGCGCACGGCGCAGCAATGTGATATAGAAAATCAAAAATACACTATAGGCAGTAGGAAACCACTCCTTGTCCCTTCGGTTGAGCCACGCCAGTAAACCAAGGCCTATTAAAATGATTCCCTCGCCTACTGTCAGGTTCGCACTAGTGCTGCAACGGATCTGGTAGACAAACTCCCTCAAACTCCGTAGCCTCTGCTCTTAATGGTCTCTACAACCTGAGACACATACTTCTGGCAGGTATCGTGGTCGGGAGCTTCCACCATCACACGCACAACCGGTTCCGTGCCAGACTCACGCACGAGAATACGACCAGTGTCGCCAAGTGCTTCGGCCACAGCCTTGACTGCTGCCTGCACTGCTTCGTCATCCTGTGCTGCTTTCTTGTCAGTCACACGGACATTCTCCAGCACCTGCGGATAGATCTTCAAAGGCTCAGCCAGCTTGCTCATAGGCAGCTTCTTCGCCAGCATGACCTCCATCATTTTCAGGCTGGTCAGGATACCATCACCCGTGCTGGCGTACTTAGAGAAGATAATGTGGCCACTCTGCTCACCGCCAATACGGCAGCCGTTTTTAGCCATGTACTCATAGACATACTTGTCGCCCACAGCGGTCTTGGCGTAGCCGATGCCCTTCTCATCAAAAGCCTTATACAGGCCAAAGTTGGACATGACCGTGGTAACGACGGTATTGGTCAGCAGTTTGCCACGCTCCTTCATATAGCAGCCATAGATGTACAGGATGTGGTCGCCAGTGATGACATTACCCTTTTCATCCACACACAGGCAACGGTCAGCATCGCCGTCATAGGCAAAACCGATGTCCAGGCCCTTCTCTACCACGAACTTCTGCAGACCCTCAATGTGGGTAGAACCAGCATTGTTGTTGATGTTCAGACCGTTGGGCTGTGCATTGATGACGTAGGTATCGGCTCCCAGAGCATCAAACACAGATTTAGCGATGTTCCATGAACTGCCGTTGGCGCAGTCCAGGCCAACCTTGACACCCTTGAAGGAATAGATACCAAGGCTGATCAGATAGCCCATGTAGCGGTTGCGTCCGGACACATAGTCCACCGTGCAGCCAATGTGTTCCCGGTGAGCGAAAGGTAGCTCCGGCCAGTCCTTATCGAACGCATGGAGCTTTCCGTCAATGTAATCCTCGACTAACAGCAAGATTTCCTCCGGCATCTTCTCGCCATAGCAGTCGATCAGCTTGATGCCGTTGTCGTAGTAGGGGTTGTGGCTTGCAGAGATCATGATGCCGCAGTCAAAATCATCCACACGGGCGATGTAGGCCACACTGGGCGTGGTGGTGACGTGCAGCAGATAGGCATCTGCACCAGAAGCGGTCAAACCAGCCACGAGACTGTACTCGAACATATAGCTGGAGCGGCGGGTATCCTTACCAATGACAATGCGGGCAGGATTCGTATCGCCGTTGCGTTCCCGGAGCATGTTGTAGTACCAGCCCAGGAAACGGCCTACCTTATAGGCATGATCTGCAGTCAGAGTGATTCCGGCTTCGCCACGGAAGCCATCTGTACCAAAGTATTTTCCCATTTTAGATATGTTTCCTCATCCAAAGAGTGAATAAACGAATAGGTATATGCTTTTAGCCGAGAGAGTCTCTCGTTGCCTGCTGCTCGCCACGGAGAGGCAACATACTTGAGCAGCACATCCATGTGACTTAACACATGGCCGATAATTATTAGTCTTTGCAGAACAATTTTCAGGCATCGAACTGTCCATTATGGAATATGTCTTTTAATGAAATCAGAAACAATCATTTCATATTTTTCGGGATTTGTTCTATAGCAACTCGTATGTCCCGCTCCAGGAACTATATACATCATTTTTTGGCTTTGGCAGCTCTCATAAATTCTATTCGCCATGGACAGCGGTGCCTGAGTATCCTCATCCCCATGAATAATTAAAATTGGAACATTTGTCTTTGATACTGCGTTGCAAGAGTTTGCATCTTCTAAATTGAAACCGCCAAAAATTCTGGCTCCCGTATTTACAAACTGTGCAAACAGACTTATCAGTATTCCATTGTGATACAGCTTATCTTCACTATTTACCCTTATCATTTCTAAAGGTGATGTAAATCCTGCATCATCTATGATTCCGCAAACGGATTTTGGCAACCCCAAATCACTGCTCATCAATGCTATTGCCCCGCCCATAGAAATTCCCATAAGGTATATAGGCACCTGTTCTCCAAATTCAGAAGCCACCCAATTTGCCCAGTCGCAGCAGTCATATCTTTCCAACACACCAAGTGTCGAAATATTTCCTCCGCTCTCACCATGTGCTCGCATGCTTACCAGTAAGAGGTTCCATTCATGCTCCTCTGTAATTCTGTAAATTGGCACTCCACATACATAGCTATCAGACCAAAGTCCATGAAAAAAGATGATAATTGGTGCATTTTTCTTTCTTTCAAAATAATGGCCGACTAATTTCACTCCATCAGATGCCGTGATCGTAATCTCCCTATTTGGCTCATTCTTTATCTTGTACGCTTCTGTTATTATTTTATACTGCCATTCATCAGCGATTTCTAAATCCGGCCAGTGTATTTCTCTTCTTGAGCAAGCCCTCTGAAAAGCATATTTACTTGCCACTATCAGCACCATTATTCCGATGACTAAAGTCAGCAGAAATATTAATCTATTTTTCCCATTTATATGTGCTTTCGTCATAAAAAACACTTCCATATAGCTTATACAGAGTTACATATACTTTAGCCTGATTATGCATTTAGCCGGATAGATATCCGTTGCCTGCTGCTCACCACGAAGAGGTAGCATATTTGAGCAGCACAGCCATGTGGCGGAACACATGACCGTTGTGTGGAATCAGTATTTTCTCCACACCATTTTATTAACGACGTTTACATAACCCTGAATGATGCGAACCACCTTCATGGACACGGTCTCGTCCACATAGTCGGGGCAGGGCTTGCCCAGAACGCCCTTCTGCTTCATCTCGATTGCCATGTCGGTGGCGTTGAGCAGCTCCCGGGTGGTAATGCCAGCCAAGATAAAGTCACCAGCTTCCAGCGCCTCGGGACGCTCGGTGGAGGTGCGGATGCACACAGCGGCGATGGGATGACCGATGGACAGGTAGAAGCTGCTCTCCTCGGGCAGGGTTCCGGAGTCAGAGACGATAGCCAGCGCATTCATTTGCAGTTTGTTGTAATCGTTGAAGCCCAGTGGCTCGTTGACACGGACACGAGGGTCCAGCTGGAAACCGCTCTTTTCCAGACGGTGCTTGCTTCTGGGATGGCAGGAGTACAGGATGGGCATATCGTACTTTTCTGCCAGAGCGTTAATGGCGGTGAACAGGCTCAGGAAGTTCTTTTCGGAGTCGATGTTCTCCTCACGGTGGGCGGACAGCAGGATATACTTGTCCTTCTCCAGTCCCAGACGTTCCAGCACATCGCTTTTCTGGATCTTCTCCAGATTCATGTGCAACACTTCTGCCATTGGAGAACCTGTCTGGTAGGTGCGCTCCTTGGGCAAACCGGTATCTGCCAGATACTTCCGGGCGAACTCAGAATAGCACATATTCACGTCAGAAATTACATCCACGATGCGGCGATTGGTCTCCTCGGGCAGGCACTCGTCCTTGCAGCGGTTGCCTGCCTCCATGTGAAACAACGGGATGTGCAGCCGCTTTGCGCTGATGGCGGACAGACAGGAGTTGGTATCGCCCAGCACAAGATAGCCCTCCGGCTGCAGCTCGGACAGAAGCTCATAGCTGCGACCCAGAATGTTACCGCAGGTCACGCCCAGATTCTCACCAACCACCGGCACCAGAATGTCGGGTCCGAATTCCCCGAAGGTGTTCTTCAGTTCGAAATCCTCCCAGAAAACGGTAGAAAGATTTCTGTCCCAATTCTGATTGTAATAGACCACGCAGCAGTCAAAATATTCCCGGCAGCGTTTGATAACCGCAGCCAGTCGGATGATTTCCGGACGGGTGCCGCAGCCAATCATGACCTTGGTACGCCCGTCGTTTTTCCATTTAAAATTGTGTTCCATAAAAATCTCCTAACGTCAACCAGTATCTTCTCTTACACCGGCTCGAAGAAAGTGTCCGGGTGGTTCGGGTTGAAAATCTCGTTGCAGGTCATCACCGTTACCAGGTTCTCCGTTTCAGACAGGTTGATGATATTGTGAGTCCAGCCGGGAATCATGTGGACAGCCTCGATCTTATCCCCGGAAACTTCAAACTCTACCGTTTCCCCGGTGTTAATGTTCCGTTCCTGAATCAAACCATGGCCAGCCACCACGATGAACAGCTCCCACTTAGAGTTGTGCCAGTGCTGCCCTTTGGTAATGCCCGGGCGGCTGATATTGATGCTTACCTGTCCGCAGTCGGCGGTATGGACCAACTCGGTGAAGGAGCCACGGTTGTCCACGTTCATCTTCAGGGCATACTTGAACTTGTCCGTGGGCAGATAGGTCAAATACAGGGAATACAGTTTCTTTGCAAAGGAGCCGTCCGGCATCTTCGGCATCATGAGCGTGGTCGGTTGCGCCTTGAACTCCTGCAGCAGATCCACGATTTCGCCCAGCGTGACCTTGTGAGTCACAGGAACACAGCAGTAGCGACCATCAGCTTGCAGAACGGTCTCCACGCCGTCAAATTCACAGTGCTGCTCCTTGCCTTCCAGCAGGTCAAACATTCCCTCTACCAAATCGTCGATGTACAGCAGTTCCAACTCGGTACTGCGGTCGTTGACAGTGAAGGGCTCGTCATTGGCGACTGCCCAGCAGAAGGTACTGACGGCACTGTTGTACTTGGGGCGGCTATGTCCCATCAGGTTCACGAAACGGTAAACCGCAACCTTAGCCCCAGTCTCCTGAGCATACTGGAAGAACAGCTCCTCGCCAGCCTTTTTGCTCCGACCGTACTCACTGTTGCCGAAACGACCAGCCAGCGTGGCCTGAATGGAGGAGGACAGCATGATGGTCGCCTTGTTGTTTTGCTTTTTCAGGCAGTTCAGCAAGTCGGATGCAAAGCCGAAGTTGCCCTTCATGAAATCCTCAGGATTCTCCGGACGATTCACACCAGCCAGATTGAACACAAAGTCTGCCTTACGGCAGTACTCATTCAGCTCCGCCGGGGTGGAGTTCAGGTCATACTCGTAGATTTCTCCAATATTCAATGCCGGGCGGGTCTTATTTTTCCCATCCCGGATGTTTTTCAGGTTGTTGCACAGGGCGGTTCCCACCATACCCTTGGCACCTGTGACTAGAATGTTCATCCTATCACCTCTTTAATGTACTGCGGTGCAGTCCGGAATATCTGCGCCATCTGGCACGGTTACATTGTTGCAGATGGTGCAGTTGCTACCGATGCGAGCAAAGTTGCCCACAGTCGAACCCGTGCGAATGACGCTGTTGGTGTAAATCAGGGCGTAGTCCCCTACCGTTGCATCACAGTGGATTTCCGTTCCGGCATTCAGCAAAACACCGTTTCCCACAGATGCACCGTTCTGGACACAGGCGTTTTGCAGCACCACACAACCACATCCCAACTTGGCGTATGGACTGATGTAGGCACTGGGGGCAACGATATTGGGGAACCCATAGCCAAGTGCATTTGCGTTCTCATACACCTGTGCCCGGAACTGATTGTTGCCGATGCCCACCACCAGTAAACCATAGTCTTTCCGCAGCTCCGGCAGATTAGCAAGGCCACCAACCACCGGAATGCCACAGATTTCGACCCCCACAGACTGTCCATCATCCACAAAAGCGCAATCGTATTGGAGCATTGCCATTTCGGCAACCATGCGCCCGAAGCCACCGGCACCAACCAGCAACAGCTTTTTCTTAGACATTGGGGATGCCCTTCAGTGCATTCTGGACATATTCAGTGGTCAGAATCTTCTTCACAGTGCCCTCAACATCCAGACGCTCGGTGTTGTGGCTGGTGTAGGACTCGTCCGCCATGGTATGTACCTCGCCCTTGACTACGAACTTGTCGTAGTTCAGGTCACGGTTGTCAGCGGCAACACGGAAGTAGTGACCCATATCCTGGCTGCGCAGACGCTCCTCACGGGTCATCAGGGTCTCGAACAGCTTCTCACCATGACGAGTGCCGATGATGTTGGTGCCGGTATCGCCGAACAACTGCTGGACTGCCTTTGCCAAATCGCCGATGGTGGAAGCATCAGACTTCTGGATGAACAAATCACCGGGATTTGCATGTTGGAAAGCGAACAAGACCAGATCCACAGCCTCGTCCAGGTTCATCAGAAAGCGGGTCATGTTGGGGTCAGTGATGGTGATGGGGTTGCCAGCCTTGATCTGGTCAATGAACAGCGGAATAACACTGCCACGGCTGCACATGACGTTGCCGTAACGGGTGCAGCAGATGGTAGTGCCGCCACGCTCAGCGGCCACACGGGCGTTGGCGTAGATGACGTGTTCCATCATGGCCTTGGAGATGCCCATAGCGTTGATGGGGTAAGCTGCCTTGTCTGTGGACAGGCAGACGACACGCTTGACACCGGCATCAATGGCGGCGTGCAGAACGTTATCCGTGCCGATAATGTTGGTCTGAACAGCCTGCATGGGGAAGAACTCGCAGGAAGGAACCTGCTTCAAAGCAGCGGCGTGGAAGATGTAGTCAACACCGGGCATTGCGTCACGGATGGACTGCGGGTTGCGGACATCACCAATGTAGAACTTGACCTTCTTGGCGTTCTCCGGGTGCTTGGCCTGAAGCTCATGGCGCATATCATCCTGCTTCTTTTCGTCACGGGAGAAGATGCGGATCTCTTTCAGATCGGAGTCCAGAAAGTGCTTCAGAACGGTAGAGCCAAAAGAACCGGTGCCACCAGTAATCATAAGGGTTGCGTTATCAAATGCAGACATTTTAAATTTCCTCCTAAGTTTGAATTATCCTTTTACTTTTTTCAAAAAAGCATCAAACATCTGTAAAACAATAGATCGAACATTAGGCAACAGTATTAAAACCGCCCCGCCGTATATCAGTCCATAGCAAATCGCCGCAACTATTAATTTGACAAACACACCCACACGGATATACGTCACAAAATATCTAATTACAAGCGAGCCTGCTAACGCTATTACCAATAGTTTTCCATAGGAAATCCAGCGAATGTTTCCACGGATTATATCTTTACTATAATAATAGAACATTCCTGCATTAAATGTCTCTGTAATTAAAGTGGCAAGTGCAGCACCCATTGCACCAAGACGCGGAATGAGTAACATATTGACTCCAATATTAACAATCACCGCAAGCCACATTGTTTTGGCATATAGATTTTGCCTTCCAAATGTTTGAAGAACCCCTACTCCCATAATCCAAGTTGCACCAAGAACAATGACACACAGATTTAATACAATCATTGTTCCAGCTGCATCCAAATAATTGTCTCCACCAATAATTTTAATTGTTTCGCTCGCAAAAACGCAAAAGAAAATTGGTATACCACAAGCTATTGCCATTACAGAATCCGTTGCTTTTTTTAATAATACATCATACTGTTTCTTATCATGCTGTCCAACAAAATATGAAAGTCGTGGAACCATAACTGTCAAAGCAGCATTGTTTACATTTATAAGTAAGTTCTTAAATTTAACTGAAAAACCATATAAACCAACTTCATAATCGTCTCTTAATAACCCTAGCATTGCTGTATCTGTATTGGCATTTATTGTACTCGCAATGGAAGCAGACGCAAACATCAAAATGGGCGTGAAATGTTTTTTCAAATCATTAAATTTTAGTCCGCTAAAATCAATGAAACGTCTTGCATGAATAAAATTCAGCACATTAGAACCTACCGTTGAAAAAATCAGGATACATTCGTATATAATATAGTCATTCGGATTTCTTACTAATAAAAGCATTAAAGCAACGGAAATCACCTTAAAGACGATTGAACGAACTGTTATATACTTAAATTCTTCAAGAGCAGAATACAACCAATCAATACCAAGTGTCGTGCAAAAAAGCGTAATCGAATAAATCAATATCTCTTTTTGCTTACTTTGAAATGCCGGTACAGCAGCAATTACAATAAACAACACTAAATACGCAATAAAAGTCAGCACAAAATTTATTACCAATAGTTCAGAAACAGTTTTCTTCAACTGTTTCTTATCGTTTCTGACCTTTGAGCAACAAATAACACCATAGCTCGGTATTCCAAGTCCGGCAATAATTGCAAAATAGTTAACAATTGATGCGGCGAAATCAACTTTTCCTAATGGAACAGGGCCCAACACGCGTGAAATATACGGATAGCTTATCATTGGGAGGAGAATTGATGACATCAATCTAATTATATTTAAAAGTACATTTGCTTTAATGCTTTTTTCCCTCATTGCTTCCTTCTCCAGATTTCAAAATTACAGAAAATACTGATACTGATAGAGTACAAGGCTAATAAAATAAAGCAATATCAACACCAACATAGGCAGGAATTGAAGCTTTATTAAAAACCGATTTCTCTCATTGTCATAATTGCTTTCCCCGTTGATTTCAAGCATGAATGGAATGGAGAATAATAGCTCCGCATTTGTATACCGATCAATTAGCGCGGCTTTCGAGATTCCACCAAAACAAAACAATATCAAAAGTATCAGCATTCTTTGATAATTGTCCTCATGCCTGCTTTTACTCATGAAATAAAAAATCAATGTTACACACAGAATAATGAGCCGCATTGTTGCCAATGTCTCCATACCAACACCACTTACCCACATATTTGCAGATTCACTTGTAGTATAAAGCATCAGCTTATCTGCAACTGAGCTAAAAAAATCGTTTGGAATCATTCTTAGGAGATTTTCAATAGCTGTAAGCCAAACCTGCCAGAACACAAGCAAATATTTAAGTTTTGAAGTCACTCGATTTGACGGAATATAAAGCAAAAAACGCAAAAGAACAATTAGCAGCATTCCATCGTGAAGCAAACACATTAAAACATAAACAACTAGTGAAATTATTCGATGTTGTTTTCTGACCAAGTCTATATACATAAATAAAAAGACAACAGCAAAAGCTAATGTATAACGAATTCCTGTAATGGAATAGGCATTCGTTATCAGCATAACAATCGCATATCCAAGATTCCAACTTTTGGGGCTCCATCCATGGTCTTCAACGCACATGGATAAAACACCAAACATGCAACCGTAAACCACTAAGTAGGTTATAATCAACAAAAGTTTATCATATTTAAGCAAACTAACTAGATAGAAAAAAACGGAATAGACCGGTAGATTCTGCATCTGGAAGTGAAATCGTGCTACCGAATTGACATATCCAATTTCACGCATTCCATCCAATGTCTGATAATGCTTATATAAGTCCAATCCTGCTTGCGGTTCAAATAGGATTGCAATTCCTGTCAGGAACAGAAACGTCAAAACTAAGAGTGTTTTCTTATTAACTCTCGTCAACAGAGCAATCAAGCAAAGACATACTACCCCGATTGAATATATCATCTTTTTCTTCCTTTTATAAACTGCCTCACCGCACTTTTGATTTTGCAGATCATTTTATAATAGCGGCAGAGTTCTTCCAATTTTCCTCGCATTAACTTTTGCATGATCAATTTACCCTGAACATCTGCCGGGTGGTATTTCTCAAGCATTTCCTTTGTGCGTTTGTTTGATAAAATTTCATCTGCATTTTCTACGGTATAGTTTTGGTGATAAAGTGTATCCTTTACGACCGAAAGCCATTCCTTCCAATATGCTTCACTTTTCCTGTCTTCTCCAACAAATTCATCAATATTGTCAAAGGCCAGGCACATCATATAGAAATAGCGTTTTACCTTTTTTCTGGTCGCCTGTCCCTCATTCGAGACGTAATTATAAAGTGGTCTTGCCAGATATAGAATCTTCGACTCCTCGTTCAAATCACACAAATACATCACATTGAACAAGCCGTCTTCAGAAAAAGTCATGTCTGTCCGAAACCGCAGTTTCATCTTTTCAATTCGTTCTCTTTGAAAAATACGGTTCCAGCTGGAATTGATCATACCTTCATTCAGCAGTTTCCAGAAGTTGTCTCTAATATATGTCAACTCAACTTGCTGAGACTGCGCTATATCTTTAACTCCATATACTTTCTTCGGCGAATTCATCGGTTCCAGATAGAATGGAAAGAATATCAAATCATTGTCTGCTGATTTCAGTTCACTCATCAAAAATGAAATAGCGCCGTCCTCATAATAATCATCTGCATCGCAAAAAGTTATGTATCGACCATGTGCATTATCCAATCCAAAGTTTCTTGCCGAAGAAACGCCTCCATTTTCCTTGCCGAAGACATTCACCCTTGAATCTTTGGTGGCTATTTTCTTGCAGACAGATAAGCTGGCATCTTTTGAGCCGTCATCAACAACTATTACTTCAAATTCGGTTTCCGGACAGTTGAGAATACTTTGGAGGCACCGACCGATATACTTTTCTGCATTATATACCGGAATGATGATTGATAATTCCTTCTGCTGCATAAAATCGCATCCTATTTCTTATTGAACGGCTTTTCCAATCCATCGCATCAAAAACGCCACATAATGATTACTCAGTACCCAAAATGCCCTTTCTTTCAGGGATTTTGGGCGCGCGTTCTTGTATAACTTTCTAAATAATTTCAACAATTCGCTTTTGTATAATTGTTGTTGAAACAGTTTGAATTCTTGCGTTGTACCGCAACCGGCCAATCTGATGATATTTCCAATTTCTGACGAAGTATATCGAAACAGATAGCTTTCAATGTTCTCTTCATTTATCCTGTTTTCCAGCATAAATGATTCTAACTTTTTCAGATTCACACCGTGTGTTGAGAAATACCTTTCACTTTGTGACGATTGAAACCCCTGCATCGCTGATGTTTCACTGGTAACATAGAAATACAACGCATCTTCTATGCTGCAAACAAATGATGCTTTGTTCCAGACTCTCATCATTAGATCCTGGTCCTCAAACACTTTTATCGTTTCGTCAAAAAGAAGTTCATTTTCCATTATCAGGTCTCGCTTTATTGCCTTGTTACACGCCAATCCAAACACATTCTTTTCGATAAGTTCGAGCAATAAATCCGGACTTTTTTCTCCACAAAACTTCGGCGGCAAAACTGTCTGCTTTATCTCGCTCCCTACAACACATTGATACCCAAAGAAACAAATATCCGTCCTGCAATCATTGCAGTTTTCATAAAGAAGCTTCAAAGTATCCGCCCGTATATGGTCATCTGCATCCACAAAGACAAGATATTTTCCCTTTGCCATGCTTATTCCTTTATTTCGTGCTGCAGATACTCCTTGATTTCTCTGGTGAAAGAACGCTACTCTAGTATCTTTTTGTGCCAGCTCTTCGCAGATCTCCATCGACCTGTCAGTCGACCCATCATTAACAAGCACAATTTCAAAATCTTCAAAAGATTGTTGCAGGATAGATTCAACGCACTTGTTTATGTATTTTTCGGCATTGTATACCGGTATAACTACTGAAAAAAATGGAGTCATTCTATTTCCTTTAATCACTTATTTTATTCCAACATTTTTTCATGTGCAGCAATTTGCTCTTCTGCAAATCGTTTTCCTATGCGGCGAGCTGGTACCCCCCCCATATTTCATATGGAGGTATGTTCTTTGTTACGACGGCACCTGCAGCGGCCACTGAGCCCTTTCCCATTGTAACTCCTTTGAGAATGGTAACATTTGCTCCAATCCAATTATCCCCTTCAAACGTTACCGGTGCATCATATGGATTTTGTGTAATTCCGTCTATGTTCACAATCTTATCTGCATTTGTAACCTGTGTCATATACTTTCCAATAATATCTATACGGTGATCACCCGTAACAACCGTGACTCCGGGGCCAAACATCACATGGTCTCCTATTACCACATCAGCAAGTGCATTTAGAACGCAAAAATCCTCACCAAGGGAGACATCATTTCCCATTCGCATATTCTCTGGATTTGATATAGAGAACTTCAGTGGAAAGTACACTTTTTCACCAACGCTCTTCATTTGCTCCTTCACATACGGCAACAATACAAGATGTCTATATGCCTTTTGAACAAGTCCACCAATTTTTATAACAGCTTTTCGTATCATGATTATTTCCTCGACAGCATCTGCTGATATACCATATCCAGCTGTTTATCAACGTATTCATTTGAAAATTGAAGATAATTATTTTTCTTGATTTCCTTTTTACAAGTATCGCGCAGCTCAGAATTATTGCTCATTTTCAGAATCGCTTCTTTCAATTTCTCACTGTCAGCTGCAGGAATAAGAATTCCTTCTATTCCATCTCGAACAATCTCGCCATTTCCACCAACATCTGTTGAAATAACTGGTAATTCTGCTGCCAGTGCCTCCAACAGCGCAATCGAATGATTTTCATGCAAGGACGGCATAACAAAGAAATCGCTCACACGCAGATAAGGATGAACATTCTGCTTTGCTCCGGCACAATGCACTCTATCTGTAAGTCCGCTTTCTGCAATCTGAGACTTGAATTCTGGCAAGTAGTCTCCGTCGCCCAACATCAATATATGTAGTCTATCAGGCCAAACATCCTTCATCGACTGAAAAGCATTGAGAAGATACGAAAGGCCTTTTTCCTTATTAAATCTTCCACAATATAATCCTACGATTGCATCCTTTGGGATTCCAAGGTCATTACGAATGTCATTTTTTTCTTCGGATGAAATCTCTTCAATTTGGGGCATACGATTATATACATACGGCAAAAGTTTTTTCTTATATTTTTGCAGTTGTTTTCTATCATTTCCATTTGCATAGACACAGGAGATGCCATCACACAAATTGAATATGATTGGCTCTACAATGTGCTCATGGATTGCCTTTTTGATTGGTGCCATATATACTAATTCGCTGAACATACCATGAACACAGACCAATATCTTCGTTCCTCGAACCAGTCTCGCGGCAATTTGTGCATTCAAGCCATCCACGGCTGCACCACGAATTTGAACAATATCTGGACGTACTTTTTTTAGGAAATCATAGTAAAAGCGGATATCTTGAAGATTCACTTTTTTATGTACTTTTGGGAGGATCATCGGAACAATATCGTATTTCTCAGACAACTTGGACGTTTCCAGTGCCTTGAATTCCGACGTAGTGCCTCCAATTGCAGATAGATCTGTCGCTTGCTGTACAATGACAGGTTTCGTTTTAGCCATTTGTTATCTTTCCCCTATTACATCAACTATTTGCTTTGCAACGCTCGATGCTCCACAATGACATTCGATATAATCTCTTATCATTTTGTTTTTCTTGGCCTTCTCGACTGTTTTTTCATTCATTGCTTCCTTCATCGCTTCAGCCAGTGATTCTGTCTGATTTGATTTTGGAACATTAAAAAATGAAGCATACTCCTCTGGTATACCATCCAGCATATACGCAACAACTGCATTGCCTGTCATTAAGTACTCAATATTTTTCGACGGGAAGGAATATTTTGTGTATTCGTCATCATTCTGACGTGGATTCACCAGTACATCCGCCTGCTGTAAAATCTCGTTTGCCTTTTCGGCCGAAACAACCCCATAGTAATGAATTCTTGAATCTTTTTTACACATTTCCTCTACATAAGATTTCAGTTCACCGCCACCGCAAATATGCAGAGATGCCTCCGGGTCATCAATCAATTCAAAGGCTTCAATCATTCGTTTTGCGCCGAACGCCTCAACGAGCTTCCCTGCATAAGCTATCTTCTTTCCCTGCCCCTTCTTTTCGTTTTGGGGAACATCTTTAACAGCCGTGATTCCTTCAACAACAATGTAAGGCCGATTTCCTACATTCAGCTTTTCTGCCATGTATTTGGTCAGCAGCATGAAAGAGTCAACCTGTGCGATCAGCCTGTCCATTTTCTGAATATCGATTTTCTTAAAGAAGTCATAAATAGGGTGTGCCCTTTTGCTCAGATTCATATATTGCGGCAAATCCGGGACCACCATATTGATATGAACAGATTCATCCAAATGCTTACCATAGACCGCAGCCTCTAAAAACGGAGTATGGGGGCAGTAGACAATAATAGCCTTCTTTTCAGATTTTGAGTTCCGGATAAAGTCTCTAACACATTTTTTCAATGCCGCTGTCCGGCTAATATTCCGATAGCCCCAGATGTTATTGAAATAAACGTATCGAATATTCTCTGCGCTCTTGCCCGCTTCAAAGCCATCAAATGTCTTGTCCTCATAGGCAGTAGGCCATGGGCCAATAAACGGTGCTGATACTACCCGCAGGTTAATATCCTGTTCCTTCAACCCAGCAATTAATCTCTGTTGAAAGGTGTTTGCCGCATTCTCGACCCAAGTTTTTGTCTTTCTCGAAATCTCTTCCTGATACTTCGGTTCAAAATATCCACAGAGAAGTAATACGTCCATACTTTTCTCCCAAAATTACAGATAATATTTCATAACACCATTTACAGCGTATCTTACAAATGCCCATGCACTTGTTACTGTATTGAGCTTCAGTGCCTTCCGGTATGTATTCCAACGCTCCTTGGCCGCATTGCCCTTTTTGTTCGACCTTGACCCGGTGACCTGACGGTAATGCATCAGCACCTTCTGGTCGCCATACGCAGTCGGGCAAACTCGAAGCAACTCCATCCACAGAACATAATCTTCATGGTAAAAGTCCGGGTTAAATGGGTGCGCCTGCATCAGCTCAGTCTTGATAAAACTGGTCGAGCAACTTATAACGCTTGAAGCCAGCATCTTATTGAAGTTCGTTTCCTGCGGCACTATAAATGGCTTTTTAATTGAGTTGTTCTCTTCATCAATAAAATCATAGGAACAGTAAACGATATCCGCACCTTTTTGAGCGAGAGCAAGTTGCCGTTCCAGCTTATCCTCAGTCCACAGGTCGTCATTATCCAGCAGGGCGATGTACTCTCCTTTAGCCTCTTTGATACCGACATTGCGGGCATTTGCCACGCCTGCATTGTGTTCCAAAGCAATTACTCGGATACGATTATCGCTCTGCGCCTTGTGTTCGATGAGACTTAAAGAATCATCATTGGAGCAGTCATCTACCACTATCAGCTCAAAATTCTGATAAGTCTGGTTAAGCACACTGTCGATTGCCTGCTCTACAAAACGGTGACCATTGTAGTTCGGCATCACGACGGAGATCAGAATACTGTTTTTCATGCCGTCCTCCACTGCTTACATCCATACAGTGCAGGAGCGGAGAAATTAACAATATAGATTTCTCCATCAGGGTTACTCTGTGTTACCCCCCCCCCGGAGATTTTCAGGTTCGTGTACTTAATCACATTTTTAATCATGTACCAGCCCTCATAATAAGCGGCCTCTATCGGATTCAATCCGACATACCGATATGTATTCCAGTTCATCTTCGCAGCCTTGACCTTATTGCCTGACTTCGATGACTTTGCAATTCGGTAGATGAGCAACGGCTCATCTACGCCATAGGCTTTCTTTCCTTCTTTCAGAATACTGAGCCAAATCGCAAAGTCCTCGTGCATCCCATCTCCGATTGCATAGTGCTTTGCATATAGCTCTTTACGCACCAGCGCAGAGGAATTGGATAACACATTCTGCTTCAACAACTGCCGATAGGTCACTTCTGCCGGAGCATGAAGATACCAGTCGATTGGCTGCCCATCCGAGTCCATAAAAGCTGAACCCGTGAAAAGCAAATCAGCATTCGTTCTCTTTTGAAGCTCAATCTGCTTTTCCAGCTTATCCGGAGTCCACGCATCATCACTGTCAAGAATCGCAATCCACGAGCCATTTGATTCTTCCAAACCATGCTTGCGTGTGTAGGATACGCCGCTGTTCTTTACATTAGAAATAAGGCGTACACGGCTATCCTTTGCCGCAATATCCATGACCAGTTCCACCGTTCTGTCCTTCGAGCAGTCATTAACCACAAGAAGTTCAAAGTTTGGATAGGTCTGATTCAGCACGGAACTTACGGCCTGCTCTATTGTTTTTTCTGCGTTGTAGGCTGCCATGATAATGCTTATCAGTCCGAACTCCTTATGTAACATCTTCCTTCGTCCTTACTCCTCTCCGCATATCAAAGATTACAGCCCAGACTCATCTCAAAGAGTCTGAGCCGTTTATTCCTTATAAAGCTCTACTAATCGCCCTCAGCAGTGTGAGCCACACTGCCGATATGTCATGTACCGCTACAACTTTATTACTGCACAATTCGCTCATATCTCTACGAAAGCCCTTACAGCTTCTGGATTTTCTACGACAATCCGTGTGTTTTACAGTATTTTCATCGTCACGGGAGTCTCTGTCTTTATTCCTGATGACGCCATCATCTCGCCATAGGAATCCATGTATTTATGCCAGAAATCACTCATATCGCTACGGGAGTCCTTGCGTTTATTCCCGATAGCACCCTGCTTTTCACTGAAAGCTCCCATATTTATGCCTGATAGCATCTCCATGACCGGGTTGAAAGTTTTAATGATATTGTCATCGAAACCCCTTGTTTATTCCTGACCGCACATTCTGGAAAAGTGTCAATTCTCAGATCCAGAAATCAGCCAAAAATCGCGGTAAGTCAATGGTTTTCCCCACTCATGGCAGTGGTCTGCCCCTCGGAAACGCCCTCGGTGCTTTCAGGCATAAACAGGATCTTCACCGTAGCCAGCATGATCTTCAGATCCTCAACCAGGCTGGGGTGAGCAATATACATCAGGTCCATTTGCAGCTTATCATACGGTGTGGTGTTATATTTTCCGTACACCTGTGCATAACCGGTGAGGCCAGCCTTCGCCTGCAGACGCAGCGCAAATTCCGGCATCTCTTCACAGTACTGTGCGGCGATCTCCGGACGCTCCGGGCGAGGACCTACAATGGACAGATCACCCTTCAGGATGTTCACCAGCTGCGGCAGCTCATCCAGACGGCAAGCACGGATAATATGGCCAACCTTTGTAATGCGGTCATCCTTGTCACCGGTGGAAAGACGTGCTACGCCGTCCTTTTCAGCATCCACACGCATCGAACGGAACTTCAGGATCTCGAAGGGCTTACCATCCTTGGTCAGACGCACCTGCTTATAGAATGCAGGGCCGCCATCCGACTTCACCGCAATCGCCGTAATCAGGAAAATCGGGCTAAGAATGATCAGGGCCACCAGGGACAGCACAATATCCATTGTACGCTTGACAAAGAGGAACTCCGGCTTTGCCATGTATCGACCGACTCGCAGCACCGGAAGGTGAAGCATGTGCATCGGCCAGGCACCGCTCATCAGAACATCGCCCACACGAGGAATGATGAACGTATTGATGTCGTTCATCACGCAATACTTCAGAATGATGTTACGTTCATGGCTGTGGACGCCGCTGAGGAATACGGTCTTCATACCGTCCAAAACACTCAGATCTTCCAGGCATTCCTCTACGCTCAGAACATTTCTCACCTCGTACTTACTATCCAAACCGTAGTCCCGAATCAGCTTTTCCATACCACGGCGCACATCATAGACCACGGTGGTAGGCTGCGGAGGGAATGCCTTATAATACCAGCGATGTGCAACCGCAGACCAGATGCCAGCCATCACAAACTGCCCTGCAATGGCAGCAATTCCCGGCAGAAGATTGCACAGCTTCGTGGCCATCAGACAGATCACAATGTAAAAGATCCCGTCCGTCGCCATCGCCGCCAGGACCTGACCGTACATCAGCTCGGAAACTCGCTGCATGGACATCCAGAATGCGTCATAGGTCTTGCCCAGCAGAATAAACAGCACCGCATACAGGCCCAAAATAACTGCATGGCCTTGCCAAGTTCCATCCATCGGGGTTTTTGCCGCATAGTACCAGATCCAGCAAGCCGCAAACGGAAGTGTGATCATCACCACATCCAATACCTTTACGAGTCTCAACATTACATCGTGCCGAATTTTTGTCATAATACCCTAACTACTCCTTTGTTCTCGATTCACCGTTTCCGGCTCTTTTACAGCCATTTTGGGGCCCGTGAAGCCGCTTGCCCCGACATTTTCGTCGTTATCCACTTCCAGGCAAATCATAACCCCGCGTGAAAACGCGGGGTTTGCAGAACGGCCCCATAG
>ENA-OOXF01000651-OOXF01000651.1-human-gut-metagenome-genome-assembly--contig:-NODE-651-length-26249-cov-3.074903_pt1 | contig 26249 bp, 25 predicted proteins | sample MGYA00241586_ERZ501341 | MGnify/ENA primary metagenome ERZ501341 (study PRJEB25962, sample SAMEA2042985) | human gut metagenome | biome: human gut; feature: human-associated habitat; material: faeces... | reverse complement strand
ATACCGCAAAGTGGGGCTTGCAGATTGCGGAAATGATTTTTCAGACACGCTCTAGGGTGCGGGCAATATCCAGTACTTTGTTAACTTTGCGAAAACCACTTTTTATACACTGCAACCGTTGATGCATAGGTCGTTTGATTTGTTGCATAAAATTCTTTCTGCTGTGGGTCATTTACCAGTTTGTTAATTTCCTGCTTATACATCTTCTCAAAACGCTCGACATCAATTTTTCTATCTAAATATTTTGCACATGCATCTTCATAAGCATTTCTATACATTTCTTCTGCTGAGAAATATGCCTGTTGAATTACTTTACTACTAGGATTTTTTTCTACTTCTGTTGCATAATGCAAAACTTCTTTAGTTGCATCTGAAATGCTATTTCTCACTTGTGTCTCAATGGCTCCTTGAGCAGTTAACATCTGTGTCCTTGTCATTTCATTATACTTTCCCTGAAGCCTAAAGTATAACACGACATTAATCACAGATACCAATAAGGCCAGTCCTGCAATAATCGTATCAGACATTTTATTTTCCTCCGTTTGCCTGCGCAATTATTTTTCTCACTTGGCTCATTAAGGTAAGCGTTTCATGGTTGTCATAATTCTCATTTAAGAAACCATAATCGCCGATTTCATCTTCAATGTATCCTAAGATTATCTCAACTTCAGAACTTGTAATATCTCTTCCATCGACTTGTAAGTGTAAAATCTTATTACACACCTTAACCACAGTTTTCTGTGTAGGTAATTTTTTTAATTCCTCTGCACAAGAATGTGCATATTCTTTCATTGTCATTTTCTATTCTCCATTCTATTAAAACATTTCTGTTAGCATTCAATTATTTCTTCACATCTTCGCCGACCATAATAGATCGTTGCCTGCTGCTCACCACGGAGAGGTGTGTGATTATTACGAGCAGCGTAGGGAGCTACCCGCTCCCAGTATATCACAAGTCTGCAAATAAATCAGCCTTGTACATGCCTTTTTCTAGCATTTTCTTGAAGCTGTCATCTTACGCGTAGGTCAGCTAAATATCACACCCCATACAGAATTCGTGTTAATTTAAATCTCTTTAATACAGCTGTGATAATGCTAGCTACTCCCACCGCACACAAAAAGCTAATCATAACCTGTACTATCGGCGGCACCTTGCCGTTCAGCGGAATGATTGTCAAATATATAATCTGCTGATGGAATAAATAAATTCCAAAACTTCTTTTCTTGAATCCGTTCCACAATTTTGATTTTTTTGCATTTATCAGTTTTTCCGTGATCATTTTTACAGTGTAGTATACAAAAATCACTCCCATATACGAACACATATACCCTAAAATCAAACCAATCAATCGAACTACTGCCGATGCCGTTGTATTTACCTCAATTGTGTTGTTAATCACAAAACAAACGATTGACCCAAAACCACTTATTGGAATGATCCACCTATTATCTGTCTCTTTCCTGTAAAGGTACGCTCCAAGGTAATAATAACCCGCGTATTTAACAGCTGTTGAAACTTGAAAAACATTGATGCCTATCTTATCGAGCAGGTACCCCCCCCCCAATAGATACGGCTACAACCGCAAACATTCCTTTAGTTGATACATACTTTTCATCCAAGATTTTGTAAAAAATGATAAACAGCAAAAAGAGCATTGGAAGGAACCATAACTGCGATGGTGCGCATCCAAGAACATACTTGTATACTATTTTAGACAAGCTGAAGCCACTATAGCGCACATAAAATGGAATAACCCATGTTAACATTACACAAAAATATGGCAGCAGGAGTCTCTTTCCTCTTTTCAAAACATCTTTTCCAAAATTAATGTATTTTCCCTTTTCTGTTCTTAAGCAATAAAATAAAAAGCCAGAGGCCATCGCAAATGTCTGAACATGAAACGTATTCAGCCACCGAGCAAAAATTGAAAGATAACTTGCTTCATACACAGGGGTTGCTCCATCAAACCAACTACCAGTAAAAAACATACACGAGTGGTAAAGCACAACTGCTAACATCATTAATACTTTTACATTATCTATCGTTTCTAATCTACGTTGCACTGCTTATCCCCTCTTAACTTTCGCACATATCTTATGGATCATACTCTGCATTTTATCACGATAAAATACCATATTAAGTACACCGACGATGACAATCCAAATAATAGCCGTTTTAATCGCCAGAAAAACCCACTCAATATATGTAGCTTCTGGCATAACAATCATTCTCGTAGCAAAAAAGCCTATTATTACTGTCAATCCATCAACGAAAATTTGCTTAGCAAATTTTCTTAACGGCCACTTGATTAAATTTCTTGAATCATATACTGCCATCCACACTGTCTGGTATCCCATTGCAACTAAGGTACCAATCGCAACACCGATCAGTCCCCAAGCCTTTACAGTTACAACAGATACTACAATATTGAGAATTGCTGCAATAATATAATTATTTTGTGTCTGTTTATAATGACCTGCTGCAAGAATTATAATATTATACGGCAATCTCAAGCAATGACCTGCATTTGCAGCTACAATCAATGCCGCAAAAAGAGGTTGGATATAATTTGCATCATGAATACCAAGCGTATAAACTCTAACAAAAGGAACAATTAAAATTGCCGTTAATCCAAATACAAAGGTCGTGCCAGTATGAATCACCCATTCTGTCCAAGAAAAGGTCTTATTTAATTCTTTTATTTCCTGTTTTGCCCACAGCTCACCAATTAAGGATGTAATTCCATTTGTCATAGACATAAACAGCTGTTTTACGCCTTTAACCACCAAAAAGTAAACTGAATAGATTGAAACATCCGATAAAGTGGCAAACAAGGTCAAAACAATCGTATCCGTTCCGTCGAGAATAACCGCTGCCACATGCTGTGCAATGCCATTCCATTTTTGTGGAATCGGTTCCTTTGTGTATTTAATCTTTTTATCTATGCTATAATGATGCCGAACGTATAGATAAATCAAGAACGGTTGTAGCAAATATATAAGGGACGTAGTCAGTTTGACAATCTGAATACTGCATCCTACACGAATTAAGATAAAACAAGCTGCGGTGTTACAAACAACAGCCAATGTCTGTGCATTATACTGAATGTAACCGCGTTGATCTGCCGTTAAAAGCAAGCGATTAACAATTCCAAAAAAATATTGCGCAAAAGAACTAATAGAAATTGTCACAATCAATGATGCTGTATAGATGAATCCAAAGTTCTTTCCAGCAAATTGAGGATAAAAAATAACCAGCGCAATTACATATATCAGTAAAATTTGACCCAATCTTGTAAAAAATTTATTGGCCGAAGATATTATTTTACTGACATCTTCCTGATTTTTTTCCGCTAATGGCTTATACAACGCAGATTGAACAACAGCACCTACGCCTAGTTCAAGGAAAGAAATCACTCCCAAAAACTGAGTAATTGAGTTTACCAGTCCATTAACTTCTGAACCAAATGCATTTAAGATTAATCTCGGTAAAATAAATCCACAGATTATGGTTGTTACTTGAAAGACAAGCGATGAGATTGTATTATAAAATAGTCGTTTTTCTCGCATTTTAAATTATTCCTTTATTTATTAGGAAGCAAAATCTTCTCTCCCCATTTTAAATCTGTTTCATATGAAATGTCAGTATCAAATCCACTATTATCAAAAAAAGTCAATTCGCCAAAATAGATATTGTTATCTACATCAAATAGATCAACTCGAATATGGCTATATCCTTTGCAAAGGATTTTTGCTATTTTCAACATTTCATCTAGATTTTGAGGTTTTTCAATATTATTTGCTTTTTCTAGTGCTTCATGTTGATAATAGAGCCGATTCCAATTCGCATCGTAAAAATAAAAATCTGGATGTCCTTTTTCACGTCCAGTACAAACCATAATTGAGTCTATCTCTCCATTAAAGCAAAAAATCTTGTAATCATTAATAGATTTTTCCACATTATTGTTGTAGTAAGAATCAGAAATAATTATTGAATAATCGTCAGAATTTAGTCTGTACCCCCCTCCGGTAGGTAATTTAATCCACTCACCCAACTTCAGATCCCATTCTTCAGGCTTGAAACCTTCAAATCCACTAGCTGGATAGAATGTAATCTCACCAAAATATACTTTTTCGTTGATTTCGTAGAAATCAATTCTTGCAAAAGGCATTTTTTCAGAAAGCTTTGCAGCCAGTTTTTTCATCAGTTCATACTGTTTTTGACGCTGAATCGGTAAAATAGCATTACCATGAGCAGGTCTTTGTACATTCAGATGATTCCATGCTTCATCGTAAAAATCTTCCTTTAATCCATCTTTTGTAAAACGCTCACTACACACCAGTGTCATACGAGGCACACCGTCAAAACAAAACGACTTGTAATCGCGTAAATCGTCTGCCATATATTGTTCTGCAATAATTCTGTGTGGTACATTTATATAAGGCCACTCACGCCCCATGTAGTAGAAATTATTCGACAGGCTTGTTTCAATTTTTTTTCTTGCTGCATCCATATCCAAGCTGGATTTATCACGGCACACAACAAGACCGCCACTGTCATGTGTACATTTCAAGACAAATTGATCCGGCAAAGCATCAAAATCAATCTCGTCAAAACTATTCCAAACTCCAAGCGTTGGAATTATGTATTCAGCACCGATTTTTTCTGAAATATACTTTTTGCTTTCATATTTATCTACCATTATAGTATATTCAGGATTACGATTATAAATTTTCAGCCATTGCAATTTTTCATTAAAAGTCTGTGGATTTGAAAAATCCATAAAACGTCCAAACGTGTCATAAAATTTAAGTTGTAAATATTGTTCGTCCGATAAAAAAGCAAATCTTTTCGGATTCAAACTCACTATTTTTCTTATTATCCATCCCTTTATACTCATCTTCTCACCTCATCTGCAAAATTAAGCCACTCTTTTGCAATTACACTTGGTTTCAATGATTCAGAAAGCAAAGATGCTTTTTTGCTCATGTCAATTTGCATCGGCTCATTCTTCAAAACCATTCTCATTGCATCAGCCAGTTTTTCGGTATCACCCACAGGAACAAGTACCCCATTTATTCCATTAGAAATAACTGATTTGGCCCCACCCGGGGGGCAATCAGTACATATTGTCGGAAGCCCAATTGCCATTGCTTCTAGCATCGAATTAGAAATTCCCTCATAATCTGATGCAGAAACAAACAAAGAAGCCTTAATTATTTCTTTATGGATACTAGGTGAATACCCATGAAATATGACTCTATTTCCAAGCTGAAGATTACCAACATACTTTTCAAGTTCCGGCCTCTGGGAGCCATCACCATAAAATTCGAGCGTATAGTCCGGAAACTCATTTCTAATCAAATTAAACGCATCAATTGCAAGTTTTAAGTTTTTTTGTGGTTCAATACGGCAGAAATTAACGATTCTATGATCCCTTTTCCCCTCGTACCGTTTTGGAAGTGTAGATGTAATTGGATTACATATTATTGTAGACTTACATTTAACAATATTACTAAAATAGTCTTTTGCCCCCGATGTTTGATAAACAAGGCCTTCACAGCGTTTATACACAAAATTTCGCAATAGCTTCATGCTTTTCTCTGCTGGAAAGCGCGCTGGGTCATTTCGTTCTGATATAATAAGTGGGAACTTTCTATTTTTTAAAGCCATCAACAAAACAGCATCAGTCTTTGGAATAGCTAAGGAAAACACACAATACGGATTTATCTCATATATAACTTTTTTCAGTTGCTGATATCTATAATAAATAGTTTTCCATCTTCCACCGTTAGGTTTTTTTAATGCGATTCGCTTAACCTTAGGGGTTATATAATATTCTTTTTGCTCTTTAGGATGATAGGTTATAACATATGCTTCATAATTATTTATCTCACAAATTTCGTTTGCAAGTGCTGCCACAACTCTTTCGGCACCCCCGGTAGACAACCGTTCAACTACAAAAACTATTTTTTTAATCAATTATTTTTCCTCCTTACTGCCAAAAGAAGTAATACAACCTTGCTGGTGTACTAGCATATCTCAAAAAGAATAGTGATAGTAATAAAATTAATCCGCTTTTATATACCAAACGGGATTTCGACTCCAAATACCTCTGAAAGAACGGAAACAAAAAAACTAAAAATGCTCTAAAATATAATGTTATCCGAGTAAATGCTGTAAATTTCAATCCCACTAGTTCAAGCGAAATATAAATTGCAGTACATGCTGTTGCAATAAAAACTTCCTTGCCATCATCGTTTTGGTAGCGTTTAAAAATATATATAATCATAAACAGTTCTATAAGCCAAAGGAATGCTACTCCACCAACATTTGCATCCCAATAGTTGTTTTGGAAATATCCTGCATATCTCGGTATAATGACAAAAATAAATCTACCTATTGCCGTAGTTAAAAAAGGCATAAGGATACTTCCTATGATGATATATTTTATACCTCTACGATTGTCTTTAATCTTCCACAATGGAACTAGCAGAAGTAGTACAATTGCTGATTTGTGGAATAAAAAAGCTATAAATATAGCAAGTATTGCCTTGATATTTGAATGTCTGCATTCTTTCTTTAATAATGTATATGCCTGCAATCCAATTGCAATAGCCAATGTTTGCCTTGCTAGATTGAATGACTGCATATACAATGATTCGCAAAAAATAATGTATGTCGGCAGAAAAACTCTATCGCAATTATCGTACACGAATTTTGCCATCAGATAGCATGTTGTAAATGCAACAATAACTAGAATCCATTGTGCATTTGATGTAAAGATCCTAACAATCTTATTCAGCAACACATACCCAACTTCCATAGAACGATCAACATTCCAGATTGTATCGTACACAATATCTGTTCCACTAGTAAATATTGTTTTCCAAGAAATATACTTAGTTTTTTCAAACACATCAATATAGTGTGCTGTATCTTCTCCTACCGTTTCTCCTCTTAGTCCTAATATTAGCGCCATTGTAAAAAAACTAAGAATCAAAAAAGTTTTCTTTGATACTTTCCTTGAATATAGTAAAGCTCCTGCGAATAGCACAAAAAGCATTTCAAATATGTAAACGGTCATTCTATTCACCTTTCCGCCTATTCGTCATTTTCACATACTGCTTTGGAAAACAATTGAATAAAACTGATTTTAACTTTTCCTTTTTATTTAAGGAATATTTCCACGCAAAAGAAAAATCAAGTCCAGATACTCTCCATCCATAAATTTTTCTTTGTCTCGCTGTTGCTATATAATATTTGACCAAAATACCATACAAATAAGATTTATACAACTGATCATCTAACTCTGAAAAGAGTTGCATCCATTCAGAATATATTTCCAATGACATTTGTATTTTTTCAGGAGACCGTTGAGAAGTCATTATCGAATTTTCTCTAATAACATAGTTGTAAAAAGGATAATCAACATATGTCACCCTAGGATTAGCTAAAAATAATCTTGGTAACATTTCAATGTCTTCAAAGTAAAAGCCAACTTTATAATAAAGATTATTTTCAATCAAGAATGATCTTCTATATAAGTTCAACCATGCTGGTGCGTACCATTCATCACATTTGATTGCGGAAATCACATATTCTTTTGCATCATAAATTTTATCTTGCAAAAGATTGCTGTGTCGCTTTTCAATAACCTTATTATTTCTTAATTCTTTATATGCACCAACAACCATATCAACATTGTTAGCCATTCCGTTAACAAGCTTTTCGCAGGAATCCAATTCAATATAGTCATCCGAATCTACATAAAGAATATACTCTCCAGATGCTTTACATAATCCATAATTTCTTGCATCCGAAAGGCCACCATTTTTTTTATGAATAACTACAATTCTGCTATCTTTCTTAGCATACTCATCGCACAATTGTGGACAATAATCTGGACTTCCGTCATCTACAAGAATAATTTCAATATTCTCGTATGTCTGATTTACAAGACTATCTACACATCGTTCCAAATATTTTTCCACATTATATATCGGAACAATGATACTAATTTTTTCTCTTTTCATGCGCTTCTTTCCTTTCATACGCATGCATTTTTAGGTGGAAATTTTTATCCAGTCTTTTCCAATCAGTGGTGACTCGTAATCGTTATTAAACCAACGACTTGGTGATACAACGATTTTATTTTCACTCTTTGACAAATATTGCGTCCACCAACTAAATGTACTATTTGATACAACAAAATGCTTACATGCGCTCATTAGTCTCAACTTTTCCCATACAGGATCTGTCCCGTCTTCGTAATAAGTTACACAACCTGTATATATATTGTTCTTCACCCATTCAATGTCATCTGAAAACATAAAAAATACTGGATTCTTTACATTATTCTTTATTACTTGAATGGCCTCTTCAAAATATTTTCTGTCACATACGCTTTGAAGCTTTTTTACCTCGGCATTACTTTCAAAATCTCCTCTACGTACACTTAAACAAATCGAATTTGTTTGCTGAATATTGCACATCATTTCTCGATTTTTCTGTAAAAGATCTTTCTTTGGAGTAAATTCAGCCAGAAGAATTTCTCTTATTTCGTCAAAATAAATAGGATCTTCAAAACAACCTGACACAAATTTATTTAAGCTACTGCTATATTGTAGGTTCCACCCCCCCCTTCTAAACCAATAAATACCTTTTTTCTCCAGACTCCTGTGCCATTTTTCTTCGTACTCCACTTGTTCATTCATCTGTTCCGGCATAATTCTACGCATTCCAATGTAGTATAGAATACAATATAACTTCTGCTGGATACTGCTTTCGTTAAAAATGACCTTACCCTTCTTTGGATAAACATTATAATTACACACATTAAAATCTTCCAGGACATTATAAAAGCTTGGATCTACTTTTCCAGCCTCATCAATCTGATCAAAACTAAATACAAGTTCATCGTGCGGATAATACTTTATTTGCAAGGCTCTTGTGGCTGCATATCTAAAAAATTGATTGCCTAATCTTCCATACATTTCTGTATATATCATTTTTTCATATCTCTCCCATCTCTATAGCTAATCACCTTGGCAGGAATACCGGCAATTACAACATCGCTCGGAAATTTTTTAGTTATAACTGCATTGGCTCCAACAACGCAACCGCTACCAAGTTCTGCGCCATCAAGAAAAACTGCACCCGCACCAATCCAGCAATTGTTTCCAATCTTTATACCTTTATGAGTAACTCCTTGTTCTCTTATCAGTTTTGTCTTATCATTAAAATTATGGTTTTCTGAGTGAAAACGAATAAACTGCCCTGCAACAACATCATCTCCAATTTCTATGCCACCCGCAGCTCCAAATGTGCAATCATTGCCAAAGGTTGTTCTATTTCCAATTTTTACACCTTTCCCAACACTTTGAAGTCCTCCTGTGCACTCAATTCTTGTGTTTCTACCAATAACAACATTTTCTCCGATAAAAACGCCTTCCCTTGATAGCGCATCTATATACACCCCATCTTGTAATTTCGTTTTTTCTCCAATTGCAAGGTGTTTCTTTTCAATAACTTTAACTTTTTTCCCTATAAATACACTATTTGCAATTTGATTATATCCTATAGAAAAGAATCTTCCACGCACCATCATCCAACCGTATTTCCAGCATTGTCGCAAGATATATCCTACCCCAATTGTAGAATCTAGTTGAAAATTATCTTTTCCTGCAAATTTTAACAACCTGTCTATAATACTCATATTTTTCCTTTACAATTTCCATCCATAACACTCTTTTTCGATTTGTCTTGACATATCTTCCATTCGCATAATGGGTTGACTTTCTACAATAACTTTATTCATAAGTTCTAACTTTTGTCGAGTAAGCCCCTGCAAAATTTCACATAATTTTTCAGCTTCGATATCTTCAATAACAATCCCCGCACCGTCTACTAGTATATCTTTTGCTCCCACATTTCCGCTTATAATAACTGGAACACCATAGCTCAGTGCTTCCAATACTGTAAAACCAAATGTTTCATAGCAGATACTTGGTGCTACTAAAATGTCTGTTTCATCAAATATTCTTTCTAGTTCAGCATAAGAATATCGGTCATGAGACTTTATATACGGTGCTGACTCCATCGGTACAAAATGTACATCCAAACAGAATCTCTGCTGCGCCTTCCACAATTTATCAAGTGCTAACTTCAGTAGGGGATATCCTTTTGCCCCACTTTGTGGTCCTAAATATCGAATACGCAGATAATCATTTGAATAGTCTTTAACTTTTCGATTGTCCTTAATATCCGAATGAGTAATTCCTATAATGCAACTATTCGGAAGGTCAAAGACAGATTCGTAAACCTTTTTTGTTACGCTACTATTATAATGAATCATATCCATTAGATTCAAAAGCGAATAATAATAACTTCGCAATTTTTTATAATCATCTACAATTCCTACTGGAACTGCAGCAACATTCACAGTTGATTCAGTTAAATATTCATCTCGATGGTGTTTTCTAATTTTTTTTACAACCTTCGAGTCTTTCAACTTACGATAAATAGGCGACTGAAGTATTTTAATTTTATTCAAACTCAACGCAGTTGCGTTGCAGACACCACAACTTTCACACTTCTGCACACAATCACATACTGCACCTTGCCGAAACATTGTTACCTTCGGACATATTGGAAAAAAATCATGCGCAGTGAATACTAACCGAATTTTCTTGTCTTTTGCTACTTCAATAAAGTTCTTATGAAGTCCCATCAATGTATGCACATGAATTACATCCGGCTGAAAGTTGTCAAGTAACCGTCTATACGCTTCAGCATCCACATTTTTGGTAAAAGCCGCAATATCTGCAATTCCCTCATCAAGGGATACAGGAAGCGGATTAATAACTTCAAAGCTCAGAATACTTTGGCCATTTAATTTTGCATTTTCGTGATTTTTTATAGCTACTTTCTGATTAACAACCCCCATCTGTCCAGGCCAAAGCATTGCCACTGTGTGCCCTTCCTTTACCTGTTGTTCCATAAGATCAATGCAGAGCTTTGTCAAACCACCACTTCGATATGGAGGGAATCCAAGTGCATAATGTAATATATTCATATTCCTAAACCTGATTTACAAATTCAACATAATCGAATCCGTCAATCGCTCTTACTCCTGTAAATTTATTTTTATACAAACACAAATCTTTAACTTCCCCATTTTCCTGAAGACTATTCTCAATAAAATAAGCTGTCCTAATTTCTGGGTATCTTTTTTTTGTAAAGATTATTTTGTGCTCATATGGTAATTCATCAAATTTTCTTACTTGTTCTTCTGTACAGCCATCTCTTTCGACCATCATAAAATAAAGATTATCCCAGTGAATTCTACTGCAACGCGTTTCCCACTTATGTTTAGCTTCTTCAAAATTCCGATAATGTACAAAATGAATTACAATATCATCAAGCTTTCCAACCGGATATTTATTTTGCAAGGTCAGTTTAATATCTTGAACAAGTGAACATTCTTGAATATAATATTTAAAATTACTCAGTAGTTTTAGATAGTCCTCCGGATAAAAAAATAAATTAACTGTTGGTGAGTCAAATCGCATTCCCAATTCATGCGTTATCACCCCCCCCACACAATTAGAAGCAATTAGTGAAAAACTATGATTATTCAGCTTAAGCTGATTCTTCTTATTTAATTTTCTTCTTAGAAATTTTCTATAATACTTACTTATTTTCATTTTTTCGCTAAACACCTTCTCTTACCGCTTAATCTCTCTGGAAAATATCTCTGGTATAAACTTTATCCTTCACATCATCCAGGCACTTGTCATAGCGGTTTGCGATAATGGCTTGGCTCTGCTTCTTGAACTCATCCAAGTCATTAACTACTTTACTGCCAAAGAAAGTCTCACCGTCCTTCAGAGTCGGCTCATAAATCACAACCGTTGCACCCTTGGCCTTGATACGCTTCATGACACCCTGAATAGAACTCTGACGGAAGTTGTCGCTGTTGCTCTTCATAGTCAGACGATATACGCCGATGGTTACAGACTTTTCCTGCTTCTCATCATATTCATTGTCATCATCGTAGCCGTAGTAACCAGCCAACTTCAGGACACGGTCAGCAATGAAGTCTTTACGAGTTCTGTTGCTCTCGACAATAGCTTCGATCAAGTTTTCCGGCACATCTGCATAGTTTGCCAGCAGCTGCTTCGTATCCTTCGGCAGGCAGTATCCGCCGTAGCCAAAGGACGGGTTATTGTAGTGGCTGCCGATACGAGGATCAAGGCAAACACCGTCAATGATCTGTTTGGTATTCAGACACTTGCTCTCCGCGTAGGTGTCCAGCTCGTTGAAGTAAGCCACGCGCAGTGCAAGATAGGTGTTAGCAAACAGTTTAACTGCTTCTGCCTCGGTGAAGCCCATAAACAGTGTGTCGATGTTTTCCTTAATCGCGCCTTCCTGCAATAGGCCAGCAAACTCATGAGCGGCCTCCACCAAACGCTCGTCATCGAGATCAGTACCAACGATGATACGAGAAGGATACAGATTATCATAAAGTGCCCTGGATTCACGCAGGAACTCCGGGCTGAAGATGATGTTCTTACTATTGAATTTCTCACGCACAGAAGCGGTGTAACCAACAGGAATCGTGGACTTAATGACCATAATAGCATTCGTGTTATATTCCATGACCAGTTTGATTACAGCTTCGACCGCAGATGTATCAAAGTGCTGAGTGTGGCTATCGTAGTTTGTAGGTGCGGCTATTACAACGAAATCTGCATCGGTGTATGCGGTCTTCGCATCCAACGTCGCGGTCAGATTTAATTCTTTCTGTGCGAGGTACTCCTCTATATAATCATCCTGAATCGGAGACTTGCGATTGTTAATCAGCTCAACCTTCTCCGGTACAATATCAACTGCAGTTACCTGATGATGCTGACTAAGCAAAGTTGCAATCGACAGACCAACGTAACCCGTGCCAGCAACGGTGATTTTATAATTCCTCATAGTTTCATTCTCCTTACATTGCTCCATCATTTTTTAATACTCCCACAGCAGTCTGCCAAATAATTTTAATATCCCCTTTTACACTCCACTCCCCGATATACTGTGTATCCAACTTCACCACTTCCTCAAAGTCCGTGATATTACTCCTTCCGCTCACCTGCCACAGCCCGGTCAGTCCCGGTCTGAATGACATTCTGGCTCTGTGATGTGGTTCATACTTTTCCCACTCATCGAGTGTTGGCGGTCTGGTTCCTACCAGACTCATATCTCCTTTGAGGATGTTCCAAAACTGCGGCAGCTCATCTATTGATGTCTTCCTGATAAACTGTCCTATGCCGGTTTTCTTTGTTCCATCCGGCAGTATCTTGTTGCCTATGATTCTTGGGTCAAAGTCCATCTTGAACATCATTCCGTCGCTCACCTTGTTTTGTGCCATGAGCTCCTTCTTTCGCTCCTCGGCGTCCATGTACATGCTTCTGAATTTGTACATCTTGAACTTTCTGCCATTTCTGCCGATTCGCTCTTGTGCAAAGAAAATCGGTCCGGGTGATGCGATATATATTGCTGGTCCCACAAATATCGTCACTATCAAGGTTATGATGCATCCGACCAGCCCTCCGAGTATGTCCATGCCTCTTTTTGCAAGAAGCTGTGTGGTGCTGGCATAGTTCATGCTGGCTGTGATGACTGTGTAGTCACCGATTTTTTCTACCTGATTAAAGCTACCTGCCATGGCTTTGTTTTTGGTGATGCCTCTGTGAACAGCTATGCCCATCTCCAGGAATATGTCTGCCATTTCGTAGGGATATTCGCTCTCCGCACATGGTGGGATAAGCACCTCATCCACCCATTCCTCACAGGCGTAGTCCACTATCCCGTCATGGTTTGCTACGATTGGTATTTCGCATATTGTTTTGCCCTTCAGGTCGGCATCTGTTGCCGCTGCCACTATCTGTGTGTATCCAAAGCCATTTTCCTTTAGTCCGAGAAGTGTCTCCTCAAGGAGCTTTTCCGGTGCTATAACAAAGAGTGATTTTTTCGATGAAGCGAAGTTTCTTTTTTTGATAATTTTCTTTAATACTACTCTGCCTAAGTACGACACGAGAATATATATTGGAATCATGATGTAGTAAGACATACGCGAATATATCTCGCCCATCTGTGTGGTAAACAGGAAGAAGGTTGTTATTATTTCTACAAGTGCCACATGCTTACATGTAGCTATGAGCTCATCGAGATAGCCGCGCTTCAATACATTTTTGAAGGCATCGGATACTATTTCCACGAAGAAATCTATGAGTAGAAATGCTACTGCCAGTATCCTGTAGTCTTTATCTATGTATGGATTGCCAGGTCCAAAGCGCCATATGTATGACACTATGAATGCTATCTGCATACACAGGACATCTAAGAGCATAAAATCTATATGCTTTGTCCAGCCTCTTCCTTTCTTTCTGTACATTTTTTCTATGTCTCCCTGTATTTCCTGATTACCCTATTTCCAGTTCATCCCTATGCTGTCAAGCCTTGCTATGCGCTCTGTGTCGAGCACCATGCCGCTGGCGTTAGGGTTTTTTCTTTTACATCTGATATTTGATATCCAGCGTCCCAGCTTCACTCCGTCTGTGGAATATGATACCGGCACGTCCAGATTGCCGTTTTTCTCGTAATATGTTTTCGCAAGCTCAAACTTTCTGTTCCACTGTATAGCGGTCTTGCTTTCTGACCTGTAGCCTATACTCTGCAGGCGCTTTAGCTGCTCGTCTGTCATTGAGTGGCTATTGGTCTGGTTTGACAGCCACCGTCCAAGCGGTATGCCGTCTGCTGTGACGTACTTTGCAGGTACTTCGAGGTTTCCATGCTCCTTGTAGTAGGCCTTGGCTGCGCTGTAGTACTCTTCCCACTTCTGCTTGTTGTGGTCCCATATCATGCCAAGCTCCTCAAGTGCTTTTCTCTGCTCATCGGTGAGTGCCTGCTCTATGCCATACTTTTTCACCTTGAAGCGCATGTTGTTGATCCATGAGCCGAGCCTGAAGCCTGTAGGTGACACGTATTTGGCCTTGATGTCCAGATTGCCGTAGGTATTGCGGTAGCATTTCAGCTCTTCAAGTACCTCCTGCCAGCTTGAGTCCGTGACATCCCATATCATGCCTATATCGTTTAGCTTTTGTATCTTTTCCCAGGTAAGGTTTCCGGATATATTGCCTGACTTCACACGCCTCTGGGTGTTTATCCATGCTCCCAGTGTGAGGCCTGCCCCAGTGACATAGCTCTTTGGTATCTTGAGATTTCCATTTTCCTCATACCACTGCTTTGCTGCCTCATAGTATGTGTCCCACGCGCTTCCCAGATTTTCCTGCAGGCGTATGAATATTTCCCTGCTGTCCTTAGTCTCGTCTATAATGCGGAATCTGTCGTCAAAGTGCTCTCTTGGCGAGTGAGTGTCCGGATACAGCAAAAATGCTTCCTGCATTTCATTTTTCAGGCAGTCTATACAGTAGAGACTGTCGAAGTTGTTGACCAGGTCAAATATGACCGGCTGGTTTTTGCTTCCTGCTGACAGGGCTCTGCCTATCTGCTGCAGATAGATGATTGGTGACACCGTAGGGCGAAGCAGTATTACTCCGTCCACATCGTCCACATGTATGCCCTCATTCAGCATGTCTATGCAGTAGAGGAGCTTTAGGTGGCTTCCTGTGTCCTTTTTGAATTCGGCAAAAGCTTTGCTGGTCGACGCATCGTTGTAGTACGCTGTGTATATGTGTGGCTTTTTGTCCACCTTGCTAAACCAGTCGCCTGCCTGCTCCTTCATCTCATCCATATGCTCTCTGCTCGAGCAGAATACTATGTATTTGCCATCAGGCTTTGTCATCTGTCTTGCAAAGACCTCTGCGAGACCGTCAGCCTGCTCGAGTGCACGCTTTAGCTGCTCTAGAAGCTTTTCGTTTTCCGATACAAGTCCCGGGTTTGATAAGCCCTCGATTCGTTTTTTCAGTTGTTCGAGTTCTTTCTTGTATGAATACATGGCTATGACATATTTAGGCTCCGGAAGTATTTCCCTCACGATTGCTTCTCCGAGTGTCATCTCTGAGGCTATATTGCCCTCAAAGAGCTCCTCTGCCATATTACGTTGGTTGTCCAGATAGCGTATGTTTGTCGCTGAGAGCCCCAGGCGCTTTGCCTTCGGATATGCTTCCAGAAGCTTTCTCACACTCTTGCCCCACTCTGCGGCTCCACAGCGGTGGAACTCATCGAGTATGATATAATCAGGGTGTAGGGTGTCTATGCTGTCCTCATGCTTCATGAGTCTGCTGTACGACATGTATTCTATGTTTGAGAACTGTGTGTCTATGTTCTCAAGCTGTGTCTTGTAGATGTACTCACTTGGCGATAGCCATAGAAAGTGCTTGTGTGGATGTTGCTCCACGAGCTTAAAGGCTATCATCGACTTGCCCGTGCCTGTCGGATGGATGACGGCTGCCATCTGCTTGTCCTCCAGCATGGTCTCGACTGCTCTGTATGCATCTTCGTTGTGCTTGTAAAGATGTATGCTCATTTGCTGCCTCCGGGTGAAACACTACATTAAAAGGGAGGTTGGATTTCGCAGATTATTACAATCTGCGAAAATCACCTCTGTTAAAAAACACTAAATTTATAATAAAACTTATGTCGTTTTATGTCAACTATTGTATCTTTTTTTGTATCTTTTTACAATTTTAATGGAATATTGGGATGTATTTTATATATTTTTTAGTTTTAGATGGTCAAAATTGTGGTCAGAAATAAATTAAATTATATTGACATTATATATCCGATTTGGGTATAATAACAAAAAAAGTAACCAAATTGGATATATTTTTTATGGGAGGTTTGTTATTATGAACATTAAGGAAATACGAAATACTACCGGACTTTCGCAACGTAGCTTTTCAAAGATGTTCAATATACCAATAAGTACATTGCAGAAATGGGAGCAGGGAGAAAGCTCACCGACACCGTATATTATAAAATTGATTGCCAACCAGTTACCGATAGATAATAATAATATGTGTAAAATTGAAGATAATAACGGTAAGATTTATTATTATAACAGAGACGCTGGGTATTTAATTGATTCAATAGGTACAAAAATTCAAATCGGTGAAGATCTCAATGGTGTTAAGGAAAAAAATCTTTCATTATATGTGGCTGATTTATTTGAATCCTATTATGAAATAGTTGATAAATTTAATCGTGACTGTAGACTTGATAAAACAGAAGATATTATATGGAGTTAATATATGGCGAAGAAAATAGCTAAAGAATACTATTTAATGCATAAAGATATACCTGTTTGCCTGATGGAGCTGACAGAAGGTGGAACTCTCGGAAATTACAGAAAAAATGAAGCAGCTCTTGCCCACTTTCCTATAGGTGGACAGATGAATGATATGAAATTTCATGATTGGTGGAAGGACAGGGCTATTCCTAAGACGAGGCACGGAGCTAAGACTGCCCTGCAAAGACTTGGATATTCTTCAACAAACAGTGCTTTGGTAGATAATTTGGCCTTAAGTTTGTCGGATTGTTATTGGATTAAACCTCGTGGTGAAGATATCGAATGGAAAGATGTAAATCTGTTTACAAATGATTTCGTAGATACATTTGGTGAAATAACACTAAACAAGGACAATTTACTTGATTTAAGGAAGAAAACAAAATTTAACTGCGCTGCTTCACAGGGAGAACTTCAGAAAAAATGGTGTATTGACACTTCAGGCCGCAGATATATGATTAAAGGTAATTATGGAGAATCATACCAGCAAAGTATAAACGAACTATTTGCAACAGAACTTCATAGAAAACAAAAATTTGAAAATTTCACAGTATACACTCCCACATTGTTAACAGTAGAAGGTGGAATTGAAGGACTTGGATGTCTTTCATATGATTTTTGCTCAGAAAATCTGGAATGTATCAGTGCATGGGAATTATTGCAATCAGTCAAGCTTAAGCAAAATGAATCATATTATTATCCATTGAAAAAGGTCTGTCTTGGTTTGGGAATAAAAGAAGAAGAGTTTGATTATTTTATGGATTATGAAATAATGACTGACTATCTCATTTCAAATACCGACAGACACATGAATAATATTTCTATAGTCAGAAATCCTGACACATTAGAAATACTTGGATTTGCACCTATATATGATTCCGGTAATTCTATGTTCTATAATATTCCATACGAGCATCTTGGTTCAATTCGTATTGATGAGATAAAGACACATTCTTTTATTTCTAAAGAAGTACGGCTTCTATCATATGTAAAGGATAGAAATATTGTAAATATTGATAAAGCAGAAATGGATTTTAGTTTGTATAAAAAAGATTTAATCGAACGTTATATGCGTATCCCAAGGCTACAAGCATTATATGAAAAGAAACTCACAAAGCTGAGAGCATTCCAAAATGGTAAAGACATATGGAAAACAGATAAATATTAAGTATTTCATTCCTCTTCTATTGAAATAAATAATCACAAGGAGGCATACATTATGTCAAGAAGAGGAACCAACATCAGAAAGAGAGCCGACGGACGCTGGGAGGGCCGCTACTACATAGTAGACACAGCCGGCAGTAAAAAGTGCAAATCGGTATACGGCCACAGCTATAAGGAAGTAACAGAAAGGCTGCTTTCAGCAAAAGCAGCTTCACTTAATCAAACTATAGCCCCAAAGCAGTCTGCTATCACCGTAAAAGAAGTCGCTGAGAAATGGCTTGAAAGTATAGCATCCAGCCGGAAGTGCTCTACCATTCAAAAGTATTCTACTATATACAACAAATATATCAAACCAAACTGGGGAGAAAGTGTCATAGATCAGTTAAATCACAATGAAATACTTAAGCTACTGCCTGAGACAGCCGGTGAGAGCGTTACAAAGAGCATACTTTGTATATTCAATTCAATCCTTGCATATGGAGCTGCCACATATGGCACCGTAGAAATTCATCTGTCGTACCGGGCAAAACGTTCATCCGTCACATCCTCAAATAACATAAATACAATCAATACAACAGACCAGCAAAAGCTAACCGAGTATCTTCTTACCGAGCTTGATATCTATAAGCTCGGTATTTTATTGTGCCTTTTTATGGGGCTGCGTTTAGGAGAAATTTGTGCCCTGAAATGGGAAGATATCGACATGATTAGTCGCACTCTGCATGTCAATCGCACAGTGCAGAGACTACCGGTAGATACGGTACACACATCCGGTTCATCACAAAATAACCACACAGCCACGAGAAAGACTTCTTTATATATAGATTCACCAAAGACTTCAAATTCACTTCGTGAGATTCCTATTCCGGACTTTATATATGACAAGCTGTCAGATTATTATAACACTTCAATAAAAGGTGACTCTTATTTTCTAAAGAAAAATCAGCCTATGGATCCCCGCACTTATCAGAATAGATTTCATATCTATATAAGAGAAGCAGGTATCGGGAATACTCACTTTCATGCATTGCGCCACACCTTTGCAACAAACTGTATCAGCAGCGGCGCCGACGCTAAGAGTGTAAGTGAGATTCTTGGACATTCCAATGTAAATATTACATTGAATCGCTATGTGCATCCAAATCTGGAGACTAAGCGCTCCGCAATCAATTCTATAGTTATCCCATAAATGGTCAGAAAAATGGTCATATTTATATAAAATACTTATTTTATACATAAGGGAGGTTGGATTTCGCAGATTGTAATAATCTGCGAATTTTTTATTACATTCTTTCTGATTAGGCATTAGCAAAAAAACACCTCCATTGCACTGCAATAGAGGTGTTTTCTTGTATCTTTACTCTTCAATCATCGAAAGACGTTCCTTAGCAATCTTAATGTCTTCATCTGACGAATTAAGCATTTGTTTTGCTGCAGCTACAGTACCATCATTTTTGAAGAAGGTCACCAATGTAGAAATTCGCTCTTCTCTTCGTCCTTGTTCAATTCCTTGTTCAATTCCTTGTTCGATTCCTTGTTCTTTTATTCCTTGACTGAGATTACACATAGATTTCAACAACTCCTTTCTGTCACCTTCCATTTTGATATCAAACTCATTCTCCAGCATATCGTTTTTTTCCTCAGCACTTAGTTCTGGCAGAAACAAAGCACCCAGAAACCGATGAAGTTCATGTTCTGTTTGCAAGTCCAATGTTTTAGCCAGTCTAATAATGACAACATTAACAATCTCATACATATCTTTCCATCGTGATATTCCTATAATATCATTCTTTGTTAGATATATCTTTTCCAGCATATTATCCTTTTCATTCATACAAATCCAAATCGAATATACTTTCTTGATATCATTATAATTCTGAGAATCAAACTCTCTGTCCAACTGCGATGAAACCTCTCTAATCGCATAATACAGACCTCTCATTTCAACATCATAATCTATTGGTTCAGACTTTTGTGCCTCAATATTGATTATTACCTTTGATAATCCATCTGATGTACGCACATAAAATAAGATATCAAAATATGCAACCCCTTCATTTCGAACTTTATTTTCAGAATTCATCCCCTTAATCTGCACTGAATTTGTAAATCCTGGCTCGACCGGTATTGTGCTTATATAAGGTTCTCCTTCTATAAGCTCCTCAACATCACATGGATTTAATCCCATATAATCCTTTACTGTACGCACTAAAATATTTGCTAGAAATGGTTTCTGTGCTAATAGCAATTTCGCTTCTGCATCATACTGAGCTTCAAATTGCGTTTCATCTATAATTGCTTTTTTGTCAGCCATTATATTCTCCTTTCTGTTCTCCCAGGCAGAAAGGTTATAGGTATTATTTTCTTCCTCCTCCCTAATACTCTTATATTTATAACCTATGACATATATATTATATAATAATAGCTCCATCCAATGCAATAGCCCAAATGTCATTAAAAAGAGAGCGGGCCGGCGAATGGGAAGTTCGCCGGCCCAGATTTACACTAGGAGCAAAGTTTATACTTTGCGGAGATAAAATATATTTATAGAAAACCAAATATTTGGTGATCTATCATTTTGTTTTGTGGCCATTCCTGTTGTCGCGGCCACGCTATAGTTCTGATTTACTTATACCGCTGCCAGCTGCTTTCCAAGCTCCTCGCAGGCTGTCTTTGCATCATCGTCCGGTGCATCCTGGCAGATAACACCCTCGCCGCCTACCACTGTAGCTCCGGCTGCTGTCATTCGCTCTACCCAGTCGCGCATCCACTCACCATCGCCCCATCCGTATGAACCGAACAGACCGATAGTCTTGCCTGCCACGCAGCCCTCAAGCTCTGTGACAAACGGCTCCATCTCGCCCTCCTCAAGTACCTCTGCACCCATTGCAGGGCATCCGAGTGCGAATGCTGTCTCTGATTTAAGCTCATCTATTGAAGCACTGCTTACGAATACGATTTCTGCTTCCTTTCCGGCATCTGTGACGCCCTTTGCAACTGCCTCTGCCATTGCTGCTGTATTGCCAGACTGTGACCAATAAACTACACTGATTTTGCTCATTTTAATTCCTCCTATACCGCAATCTGCTGCGGTTCTTCTTTATATATTTCCAGTATCAGCCTCATATCTATATCCTCGGCCAATAGCTGTATGACACTTTCCTTCGCCTTTTCAAAATCCTCAAACATCTTCTTTTTGAGTGGTACGTTGCGGTACACCTTCCAGTAGCCTGAATACAGGCAGCCGCATCCGTTATGCTCTATAAAGCCTCTCACATCCTCTATCGGATATCCAAGCAAAAGCCCCATCTCATGCGGAAACTGCTTGTGTTCGTCATTCAGATATGCTTCGTAGTGTTTTTTGAATCTAAGCAATATCTTGCCGAATGAAAAATCCTCATATCCCGCTTTCTTTAGTATGTCCAAAGCCTCTGAATTATTCAGATATGCTTCTAATAGGCTCCTGTGGAATAAGAGGAAGGCGGTTTTCTCATTCCTTGCTGCAAGCCTGAAATGCGATATCCCGGAAGCCCTCAGAATCACTCTCATGGCACTCTCATCAGTGCTGTCTATCATGAGCATATTTGAAATTCTCGCTCCTGTAATTAGTGGGGCACACTGTAGGGCAAGCTGCATTTCCACGCTCTTTAAATCCATGCTCATAGCAATCTGAAATACTTCCTGGCACATTTTGGCTCCTTTCACGTTAGTTATCTCTAACCTGAGTTAAATATATCTTACTTACACCTATATGTCAAGTATTTTTTGCCATTTTTACACTTTTTATTCTCAATTAATTGCAACAAAAAACACACTAAGAATCTTTAATTCTCAGTGTGCTTTCCTTATTGCCGTTCTTCTTTTTATACAATTCCTATAAAACCAGGCTTATGACACCTGCACTCTATACATATTTTTGCGGTCAATCGCTCCAATCTCTTCGAGCGTATTGATCATCCGATACACCGTAGCAGTCCCGATAGAGCGGTCTATCTTCGATGCCCGGTAATAAATCTCTTTGCAGCTTCCGCACTCGCCCTCGAGGATTACATCAAGTAAAATAAGTCTCTGCTTTGTAATCCTGCATCCGCTGTCCTTTAGCTTGCCAACGATTACCTCTTTTTGCTCTATTGCTTCTTTCGACATACATCCTCCTATCGTTACCGATGCCGGCAGATGCAGCTTAAGCGGCAGATGAGTTCTTTCCATGAAATGCCCATCCTGTGCTTCATGCACACCATGCCGTGGATTAATGACAGCCCTTGCAATGGCTGCAGTCCATTCCACACTGCAGGCTTTTGCCTGCTTTCTTTGATTTGATTATTGTCCTGATTACAAGTGCAACTATCACTACGAGAATTGCAATTACAATGATATCAGCCAGCATGTCATCATCTCCTATTCACTACAAATGCTACTAAATATACTACTGCATTATTTCTTTTCCTTGAAAAATCCTATTATTATCTTTACGGCAAGCCCCAGCAGGCATAGAAGAACTATGACTGCTATGAGGTCTGCCGTGTTAAATTCCAGATTGATTCTCATTTAAACGCCTATTACACGTTTGATGCCGCAAATGAAGTGATCTTTGCTGTTGCCTTATTAGGGTCTTTTCTGAACAATAAGTATAATACACCTGCAAGGAGTACAAATGCAACTACTGTCCAGAAGTTGAAGGCTACCTCACCTATGCAAAGTCCCACAATCTGGTAGAACATAAGTGTTACACAGTAAGCTGATACATTCTGGAAAATGATTGTAAACCAGAAGAACTTACGGTTGTTAAGCTCTTTTGCTGTTGTTGAGATAGCTGCAAGACATGGTGAGTCAAACAGGTTGAACAGCAGGAATGATACTGCTACCATTGTTGTTGGGAAGAATGCTGCAAACTGATCATGCATGCTTACTGCATACTCTTCTACCTCTCCAAGTCCTGAGAGCACACCCATTGTTGAAACGATACCCTCTTTTGCCACAAAGCCTGAGAGTGATGATGCAACTGCCTGCCATGTATTGAATCCAAGTGGTGCAAAGATAACTGCGATTGCAGATCCGATTACTGCGAGTAAGCTGTTTTCTTTGTCAACAAGTCCGAATGCACCATCCTGGATGCCGAAGCTTGAAAGGAACCACATAACTGCACAGCATAGGAAGAGGATTGTTCCGGCCTTCTTGAGGAATGCCCATACTCTCTCCCATACATGTAACAGCACACCCTTTACTGAAGGGATATGATACTGTGGGAGCTCCATTACAAACGGTGCAGGCTCTCCTGCAAATGCTCTTGTTTTCTTTAAAATGATACAGTAGATGATTGTGAGGCCGATTCCTGCAAAGTACATAAGAGGTGCCATCCACCAGCAGCCGTCACCCATGATAAAGCCTGCGATAAGTGCGATAACCGGAAGCTTTGCTCCACATGGGATATTTGTTACTGTCATCATTGTCATACGACGGTCTTTTTCGTTCTCGATAGTACGTGTTGCCATGATTCCGGGTACACCACATCCTGATCCGATAAGGAATGGGATGAAGGACTTTCCTGAAAGACCGAATCTACGGAAGATTCTGTCCATGATGAAGGCTACTCGTGCCATGTATCCGCAGTCCTCAAGGATTGAGAGGAATAAGAATACGATAGCCATCTGTGGTGCAAATCCGATAGGTGCACCAAGACCTCCGATGATACCGTCAACTACAAGTGATACGAGCCATTCAGAGCAGCCTACATTTTCCATGAATGTCTGTACTGCCGGCTGAATCCACTCACCAAAGAGTGTGTCGTTTGTCCAGTCTGTTACAATTCCACCAAGTGATGATACTGCAACATAGTATACAGCCCACATGATGAGTGCGAAAATAGGCAGTGCCAAAAATCTGTTTGTAACAATCCTATCAATTTTGTCTGATACTGTCTCTTTTCCGGCGCGTGCCTTCTTTACACATGAGCCGATGATTGAAGATATGTACTGATATCTCTCGTTTGTGATGATACTCTCTGTGTCATCATCGTATTTGTCCTCGAGAGCTTTAATCTCTGCGTCCACATTTGGAGCACTCTTTAATACCTCAGAAATCTTTGAGTCACGCTCTAAAAGCTTGATTGCAAAGAATCTCTTCTGGTTCTCTGCTACTGCAAGACCAAGCTTATCCTCGATGCCTGCGATTGTGCTCTCCACATCATCTGCGAAGTGATGTACCCTCTGAACGGATTTACCTGACTTTGCAATCTGGATTGCCTTCTCTGCAGTCTCCTTGATTCCTGTCTTCTTTAAAGCTGAAATCTCAACAACCTCACAGCCGAGCTTCTCTCCAAGTGCTTTGATATTGATTGTGTCTCCGTTTTTCTTTACAATGTCCATCATATTGACAGCCATAAGCACCGGAATACCAAGCTCGATAATCTGTGTTGTCAGATACAGATTACGCTCGATATTTGTTCCGTCCACGATATTGATAATCGCATCAGGCTGCTCTCCGATTAAGTAATTTCTTGCAACAACCTCCTCGAGAGTATATGGAGAAAGTGAGTAGATACCCGGTAAATCCACCAGGTCTACATCCTTGTGACCGATAAGCTTTCCCTCTTTTTTCTCAACTGTAACACCAGGCCAGTTACCAACATACTGATTGGCACCTGTTAAGGCATTGAACAGTGTTGTTTTTCCGCAGTTCGGGTTTCCTGCGAGAGCAATTTTTACTGCCATGTTTTAATCTCCTTATTTTTGTTTGCTCATTCTGCCTATAGTTTGCATTTACTAACCTATAGGCAAAAAATTTACTCTACTTCTATCATAGAGGCATCGTCCTTACGAAGTGATAGCTCATAGCCTCTCACTGTCACCTCTACCGGATCGCCAAGCGGTGCCACCTTGCGGATAAATATCTCAACACCCTTAGTAATTCCCATATCCATGATACGTCTCTTGACTGCACCCTGGCCTGTGAGCTTGACAACCTTGACTGTCTCGCCTACTTTGGCTTGCTTTAATGTCTTCATGCTGACTACTCCTTTTTTAATTTTATTTTTGTTTAAAAAATTTATATAAACGTTTGCATAATATCATATACAAAGTCGTTTAAATCTTAAATGATTACAGCTTATACAGTACATTGCTGCATGTGTTATATGTGTTATATGTGTTATATGTGTTATATGTGTTATATATGTCATACATGCTATATCCATGCCGGTTACATATGTTATATCAGACCATGATCTTATTTGCCATGTCCTTGCCGATTGCTACTCTGGCGCCCTTTACATTGACTATCATATTGCCGGCTATCTCTGAGATGACAGTCACCTCTCCGCCTACTACAAAGCCCAGCTTCTCAAGGAAAGATCTCACCTCTTCCTTTCCGCCGATTTTCTTGATTATCTGTGCCTCCCCGGCACCACTCATTGATAATGGCATCATATTTACCTCTTTTCACGTCTTTTCTTCACGACTTTAATGATAAAAAACATCATTTGGTAGCTCTTACGGCTGTTAGTATACTCTAACGTAGCTTAGATGTCAATGATATTTTTTAGTTTTTTCTTACTTTTTTCAGTTATGGCTAATAGGGTGGTTCCCAAGTGAGCACCGGGAAACCGGTGCAATACGCCCATAATAACTTCCATCTCAACGCAAAGTACGCGCGCCCCGGGCACCGGTGGCGCACACGTACTCTCCTGCAGGCGCATAGCGAAACAGTTTAGATACTGTTAGAATTTGCCCACGAATCGAGTAGGAGGCGGTGACTAACCGCCGTCCTCTCACAGCACCGTACGTACCG
>ENA-OOXF01000643-OOXF01000643.1-human-gut-metagenome-genome-assembly--contig:-NODE-643-length-26437-cov-3.052612_pt1 | contig 26437 bp, 17 predicted proteins | sample MGYA00241586_ERZ501341 | MGnify/ENA primary metagenome ERZ501341 (study PRJEB25962, sample SAMEA2042985) | human gut metagenome | biome: human gut; feature: human-associated habitat; material: faeces... | reverse complement strand
TAAAAATAAATATATATTAGTTATATATTTGTTAGGATCACTATGCTGTGGTGGACCTTCAAGATACACTTCCCTGAAATCTCCAGTATGTGGAATTTTATTTATATCTGCGTATTGAAGCAGATGTGTTCTTGTATGGTCAATATTCTGATAAGAGCCATAATGGCAGGCAGCCAGAGCATTTTTCGAGGTCATAGTAACTATATCATCACCACAGCTGTTGCTATCAACTGTTGCACAGAAAAGTATATCAGATGGATTTTTGTAATTGAATTCTATAAAATACTGTGGCTTTGAAAAGTCAGTTTTATATTTGGTAATGGCTATGATAGCAGTATCTCTTAAAAAGTCAGTTTTTTCCTGAAGATTATCTGATACCTTTCTTCTTGCACAAACAGTTTGTGCTGGAACTGTAATCTGGGATATTTTAATATCAGAAGTAGCTATTCTTTCGTACAGGCTGTTAATATTGTCATTCAGCCGATCTCTAATTGCTTCAAGTCTGTGTACCAGCGAAATAAGGTCTGTTGAGCCTGTAAAATATTCGCGTATTTCAGGAAGTGCTAATCCATAGCTTTGAAACAGACGTATTATGCGTATTTTTGTAATGGTATCAATTGTATAATATCTATTACCATTAATACCATTTTTGACATCAGGAGCAACCAATCCACAGGTTTCATAATTAAGTATTATTTTTCTTGTTATTCCAAGTATTCTACTCACATCGCCTATTGAAAATAAATTATCATTCATATAATTATCTACTCCAATTCGATAAAAATTGACAAAACTATTGCATCGTACATCAGTGTACGGTGTAATATCATTATATGATAAATGTGAGATAAGCTCAAGAGCTGCTGATTGTGAAAATAAGGAGGTAGATGCATATGAGAAAAGTTAACGTGAGTAATAGCTTAAGAAAGTTGTTTAGTATCATTATGGTAAGTATATTTATAATAGCTGCTATGCCGGTAGATTATATTAGAGCCGATGAGCCTGTTCAAGATGGTTCTAAAAACAATCCATATATCGTTACAAATTTTAAAGAGTTTCAAAATGGTATATTGAAACAAGGATATATAAAACTTGCTAATGATATAGATTTTTCTGAATACATATATATGGAGGTGGATAGTTCATATAGAGGTGGAATAGACCTTAATGGACATATATTGAATTTTGAGAAAAGATATAGCTATTATAGTTATGGAATAGGTTTAAGAAATGAATCCGGCGCAGGTGGCGGTTTATTTGAGATAACAGATAGTAATCCATCTGTAGTTCATGAAGGTTATGTTAATAGTGAAAATGAATCTTTGACTGGAGGTATTATAACTGGATTCAGGTATGATATGGATAGTTCTGCCGGAGGTGTAACGTGTTGTCTGTCTATTAACAATCTGAATTGTGTTTTGGATGGAGTAACATTTTTTGATAATACCACAGGCGGTGGCGGCTCGTGTATAGATAAGTTTGGAGAAAATGGAACATTAGAAATAAATAAATGTAAATTTTATGATAACAAATCAAATTACTGGGCTTCCTGTGTATGGGTTGGAACATCTCGTTCAGATAGTAGAAATGACCAATGTCTGATAACTGATAGTGTATTTAAGGGAAATTATGGAAAATATACTAGTACGGTAGCAACGTCTTCTGAGAATTGTGTAATTAAAAATTGCCTTTTTGAAAATAATGAATGTGATTCAGGTGGAACGGTGAATGTTTCACATTATGGAACGCTTGAAGTGGTAGATACGGATATTACAGGTAATATATGTACATCAGATGAAGAGGATGATAGTACTACAGCAGGAATTTGTATTGATGTTTGTGGAAAGCTTGTACTTAATGGAAAAGTAAACATTACAGGAAATACATACAATAATAAGGAAAATAATTTGATATTTTATCCTTACGGCATAAAGAGATTTTTGATTGTTCTAGGTGAGCAATTTGATGCGGCTTCAAAGGTAGGGCTCAAAGTAAGGAAGGATGCAATAAATTATGCATATAACGTTATTGAGAACATAGGCGAATTTAAAGAATCCTTTGTGTGTGACCATGAAAATGGTGAATTGTATGTTGAAGATGGTAAGCTGTATTTCAAAAAAAGGCATATCCACAAAAAAGACCAACATAAGTCCAGAGTGGAAGCAACCTGTGTTATACCAGGACATATTGAGTATTATACCTGTACCGGATGTGACAAGCTGTTAGATGAAGAAGGAAAAGAGATAACAGAAAGCATAGAAATACCGGCATTAGGTCACGATTTCACAGGTGAATGGACAGTAACTAAGCCATCAACCTGCACAGAGAGTGGGGTTAAGGCAAGAAAGTGCAGCCGCTGCAGGGAAACTGAGAAAGAGACAATTCCTGCTACTGGTCACACAGAAGCAGAGGACGCCGCAGTAGCAGCAACCTGTACTACTGCTGGAAAGACAGCAGGAATCCATTGCCTGGTATGTAATACAATAATTAAGGCACAGGAGGAGATTCCAGCCACCGGTCATAGTTTTGGTAAGTGGGAAAAGGTTAAAGCACCAACATGTATGGGTAGAGGAAGCGTAAAGCGTGTATGTGATATCTGCAGATATATAGAGATAAAGGATATAGCTGCAAACGGACACGTATGGAATACTGATTACACAGTAGACAAACAGCCAACCTGCACAGAAACAGGAAGCAAGTCAATCCATTGCAGGAACTGTGAAGAAGTAAAGGATAGCAAGGTTATTGAGGCGTCAGGACATACTTTGGGAGACTGGATTATAGACAAGCCTGCAACTGTAGAAACAGCAGGAAGCAGACATAAGGAATGTGAAACTTGTGGCGCGATTCTTGAAAAAGAAGAAATCAAAAAATTAGAGTTACCAGCATATAAGATTATAGATGGTGCTGAAAGCACATGGACACAGAATACCAATACAGATGGCAGCCTTGTAATCAGAGGAGACGGGGCAATTGCCAAGTTCAAAGAGGTAAGAGTTGATGGTGTAGTTATAGACGTAAAGAACTATACAGTAACAGAAGGTTCAACAATAATTACCTTGAAGACTGAGTATCTTAAAACCTTGCCAGCTGGAAAGCATACATTTGAAATTGCATGGACCGATGGCTCAGCAGCTACTTATTTCACCGTTGCTGGAAGCACAACCGAAGAAGATAATAAGCTGGAAGATAATAAAGTGGAAGATAATACTATCGATGATAAAAAGGCGGAAGATAACAATGTCGAAAACAGTCGGAGTGATGTAGATAGTAATGCATCCTTAAAGACAGGAGATACAACAGACATAAGACTTTGGTTGATACTGCTTATGTCAGCTTTAACAATAATGACAGGATTAACAGTAAAAAGTAAAAGAAACGATTGTGAATAAATCGAAATAGAACTTTATTATTCTCTGAAGCTAAGATGAATGTAATCCATGCATTTGTAATTATGCAAATGCATGGATTTTTTAGTTTGAAATGATTATAAATATTATAACACAAAACAAATGGTCTGTAATATTTTACAGATTTAAAATAATTTTCACCAAGCAACGCAGAGCGTGTTGATAATGCAAATACACATTGAAACCAATAAAGTTTTATGTTAGAATAGACCCAATATAACAATAACAGTGCGAAGCCGCATATACAGGAGGTTTTAGATACAATGGAAGCATACAAGCAGGAATTTATAGATTTTATGGTTGAGAGTGATGTGTTAAAGTTTGGAGATTTCACATTAAAGAGTGGAAGAAAGTCACCATTTTTTATGAATGCAGGTGCATATGTAACAGGTACACAGCTTATGCGTCTTGGCGAGTATTATGCTAAGGCAATTCACGAGACATATGGTGATGATTTTGATGTTCTTTTTGGACCAGCATATAAGGGAATTCCAATCAGCGTAGTTACAGCCGTTGCTTATGCTAAGCTTTATGGTAAGGAAGTGCGTTATTGTTCAGACCGTAAGGAAGAAAAGGACCATGGTGCAGATAAGGGAAGTTTCCTTGGAAGCAAGCTAAAAGATGGCGACAGAGTTATTATGATAGAAGATGTTACAACATCAGGTAAATCAATGGAAGAGACAGTTCCTAAGGTAAGAGGAGCGGCTGATGTTACAATTATCGGTCTTATGGTATCACTTAACCGTATGGAAGTAGGTCTTGGCGGCAAGGTGAGCGCGTTAGATGAGATTAAGGAAAGATATGGCTTTGAGACAAGTGCAATTGTTTCAATGGCAGACGTTGTAGAACATCTTTATAATAAAGAATGTGAAGGCAGAGTTGTCATTGACGATAAGTTAAAGGCAGCCATAGATACTTATTATGAACAGTATGGGGTGCGTAATTAATTAGTCAGTTTGGTTTATCAAGCCAGCAGGAATGGAGGATTGTTGTGGAAGAAAAATTATATAAAAAAATGAAGTCAGTTGGCGTATCAAATCTTGTGTTTGGAATTGTAACAATCGCTTTTGGTATTGGCGCTGGTGTTATGATGATAGTTAATGGAGCAAGACTTCTTGCACATAAATCAGATATATTATTTTAAATGTATATACTGCCTGATATATTATTGCAATGCTTTAACGGAGTGTTGCAATGGTATGTCAGGCATATTATATTGTGTGGAGAGAGATTATGAATAAGCAGAAGTTTCATAATGTTATGAAATGGATAATTTTTGTTATATATATGTGTCTGCTTATATACGTTGTATTCTTTGCTGAGTCAATGGGAAGGACATCGCAGACAAGACATATATACAATCTGGAACCTTTTAAAGAAATAAAAAGGTTCTGGAAATATATATTAGATAATGATTCACTTGGAAGAATAGCAAGACTTAATATTATAGGAAATGTTGTTGCGTTTATTCCTTTTGGAATATTTCTTCCAGTGCTATCTCACAGAAGAATTAAATTAATAGCAACAACTTTATATTCATTTAGTCTTTCTTTGGCAATAGAGCTTACACAGCTTATAACTATGGTTGGAAGCTGCGATGTAGATGATTTGATATTAAATTGTCTGGGAGGACTGACAGGATACATCATATATGCAGTCTGGTACAAAATTATTAGAAGAGAGGATTAAGCGTGAAATTATTTAATAAATACAAGTTTTCGGATAAAAGGCAGTCGCTTGGTGGAATAATATCTACCATAATGGGTCTGCTTGCATTGGCTTCCTTAATATATGGCGTGTATTTATCCTACAAAGCTGAAGGATATGCAGGTTTAAAGGTAGGAAGTCTTGGACTGTTAAGTCTGTTATTTTCAATAATAGGTTCAGTAATCGGGCTTCTTAGCTTTAAGGAAGATGATAAATTCTATACTTTATCAAAGGTGGGCTCACTGTTATGTGGAATACTCGCAGTATTTATGGCAGCGGTATTCCTTATGGGTATAGTGTAATTGCTAATATATTTTTGTGTAACAATAAAGAATAATATAATAGTTGTGCAGTATTAGAGATTAGTACATTTGTTGTGTGACAATGTAAAATAATAGGATTGTTATATATATAGTAATGGATATTAATATATATATTTATTATAGAAATGGAGATTAATATGTTTGATGATAATATAGAAGAAAGATATTCGCTTGCAATAGAAAGAATATCAGAGATTAATAAAGATGATGAGCTGTCAGATTATGGTGCTGGCAGTTATGCTGATTATTTTAAAAATGTATCGGCGTTTATACTGCTTATGGATAAGCTCAAGAATGATATAGCTGGCAAAGCATTTGATAACGCTTCATTAGAGGAGCTTGGCGAATATAACAGGGCTTTATATAAAGATGTGACAGGAGAAGCCTATAATACAAGTTATGCTAATCCAAGAGTTAGTGTTAGGTGCTTTGGAGAGCAGTGCGGAAGATTATTCTCAATGGTATATATGGAAATCAGGGGTCTGATTGTATATATGTATGAGCGAAGATTAGCAGATGCAACAGCACTTATTGAGCTGTTTATTGAGCTTTACTGCATAGTTAAGGACTGTGCGGCTGATAATACAGAGGCTGATTATAAGCATCTTAAGGAAGCAGTCTACTGGTATGTAAGTGATTACAGTGATGACCATATTGAATACAGGATAAGGGAACTTATAGACCCATCACTGGATTTTGCTGTAAGAATTATTATGGACAGCGATTTGAATGATTTAAGATATCTGTACAGATATGGGGAATATATTACTGATAATGAAATTAAAATGGCACAGCATTTGAACTCATTATCTGAACAGCAGATAAAAGATATGGCGGCAACATTTACAGAAGGATACCGAAAGGGATTTATTCTTGGCAATAAGCCGTTAGAGAAGAAGCAGACTGTCAATATCAGATACTGCGTAGGCTTTGAAAGACTTGTAAGAGAAGAGATAAAGCAGTTTGAGGCAATGGGGCTTAAGCCTACTATATACAGGGCGGCAGTTAATTCAATTAACAAGCGTATGCATATTAAGATAGGCTATTATGGCGCAAGTCCTAATAAACAGATGGAATTTGACCATAGATTTGATAATGCACTATATCTTGACGGAGATTTTGTTGAGAGAAAGCTTGGTGCATTAAAAAATGCGTATGAGAAGCATAAAGAGCTTGCCGATGTACACGGCGGTCCTGCTGTTATGGAAGTATTTGGTGAGAAGCCATTTGAGCCAGATGATGCTAAAGAATGTTATCATCTTGATGATAAACAGCAGAAGCTTATAGTCAAATATAATAATGAATCAGGAGCTATAGTTAATTCATATATTAAAGGCGAGGAGAGAAGCTTTACTATAATAGCTTATCCATCACCAGAGGCAGGCGACAAGTTCACTGAGATTTTTGATGAGATTGTCAAGATAAATACTCTTGATTATGACAAGTACAAGGTTGTCCAGCAGAGAATTATAGATGTGCTTGATACAGCAGAGTATGTCAGGGTCAAAGGCTGTAACGGCAATGAAACGGATATGAAAGTATCTATAATGAAGGTTAATGATGGCAGTAAGCAGACGGTATTTGAGAATTGTCTTGCAGATGTTAACATACCTCTTGGTGAAGTATTTACATCACCAGTCCTTAAGGGAACAGAGGGCGTGCTTAATGTAAGCAAGGTATATCTTAACGACATTAATTTCAAGAATCTTAAGGTGCATTTTAAAGATGGTTTTGTCACGGATTATATGTGTGATAATTATGAGGATGAGAAGCGTTGCAAGGATTTATTTAAAGAAAATGTCCTGTTTAACCACAATACACTTCCAATCGGTGAATTTGCAATAGGAACTAATACTACAGCATATGTGTCAGCGAACAGATATGATATTGTGTATCTACTTCCAATTCTTATTGTTGAGAAAATGGGACCACATTTTGCACTTGGTGATACGTGCTATTCAAGGTCAGAGGATGTTGCAGTGTTCAATCCTGATGGCAAGGAGATAATCTCAAGGGATAATGAGGTGTCTTTATTAAGAAAGAGTGAGCCTGACAAGGCATATTACAATTGTCATACAGATATTACAATTCCATATGATGAAATTGGAAGAATATCAGTTGTAGACTATTCAGGAAAAGAAACAAGCATAATAGAAAATGGAAGATTTGTGCTTTCAGGAACTGATATGCTTAACGAACCGTTTGAAGATTAAAACAGACATTTGTTCAATAACACGGTTTATGTTAAATTCCTTGACGATATATCTAAAACAAAGTAAAATATTATAGGTATTGTATTATATTATCTGTTTAATTATCCAGATGGATGATTTATCAGATAATATGAAATTATAAGTGATTTAATATTATTTTAAGATGATAGTTGTATTTCTATCAGAATGGAGGAAGTTAAACATGGCTTTAGTAGGAATAGTTATGGGTAGTGATTCTGATATGCCTGTTATGGCAAAGGCAGCAGACATATTAGACAAGTTAGGTATCTCATATGAGATGACAATTATCTCTGCTCACAGAGAACCAGATGTATTCTTTGAATATGCGAAGACAGCAGAACAGAAAGGATTCAAGGTTATCATTGCAGGAGCAGGAATGGCAGCACATCTGCCAGGAATGTGTGCGGCAATATTCCCTATGCCAGTTATTGGTATTCCAATGCACACAACTTCTTTAGGTGGTAGAGATTCGTTATATTCAATAGTACAGATGCCAACAGGAATTCCTGTTGCAACAGTTGCTATTAATGGTGGTGCTAATGCAGGTATTCTTGCAGCTAAGATTCTTGCGACATCAGATGAACAGCTTCTTGAAAGGCTTAAGAATTATACTAAGGAATTAAAGGAAAGTGTTCAGGCTAAAGATGCAAGACTTCAGGAAGTTGGATACAAGAATTACGCAAAGTAATTAAAATATCAGATTGTCGTTAAATTATAAAATGGTGCTTATAAAGCATACATAGTTATTCGCAGATAAGCTGCGTAAGAATGGAGGATTACAATGGATTACAAGAATGCTGGTGTTGATATCGAAGCAGGTTACAAGTCAGTTGAATTAATGAAAGATGCGGTCAAGTCTACATTCAGACCGGAAGTGTTAGGTGGTATCGGTGGATTTTCAGGTGCATTTTCACTTGAGAAGATTAAGCAGATGGAAGACCCGGTTCTTCTTTCAGGAACAGATGGCTGTGGAACAAAGGTTAAGCTTGCTTTTATTATGGATAAGCACGATACAATCGGTATTGATGCAGTTGCAATGTGTGTTAATGATGTTGTATGTGCAGGTGGAGAACCTCTTTTCTTCCTTGACTATATTGCATGTGGAAAGAACTATCCAGAAAAGATTGCAACAATCGTAGGTGGTGTAGCAGAGGGCTGCCGTCAGTCAGAATGTGCACTTATCGGAGGTGAAACAGCAGAACACCCAGGACTTATGCCAGTAGATGAATATGATGTTGCTGGATTTGCTGTAGGTGTTGTTGATAGAAAAGACCTTATAACAGGTGAGAATATTAAGCCGGGCGATACACTTATCGGTATTGCTTCAAGTGGTGTTCATTCTAATGGATTTTCACTTGTAAGAAGTGTATTCACAATAACAGAAGAGTCACTTAATACATATTATGATTCACTTGGCAAGACACTTGGAGAGGCTTTACTTGCTCCAACTAAGATATATGTTAAGACTATGAAGTCTATTAAGAACGCAGGAGTTCGTGTTAAGGGATGCAGCCATATCACAGGTGGCGGTTTCTATGAGAACATTCCAAGAATGTTACCAGATGGTGTAAGAGCTGTTGTAAAGAAAGACAGCTATGAAGTTCCCCCAATCTTTAAGATGTTACAGACAGATGGCGAGATTGAAGAAGATATGATGTATAACACATTTAATATGGGTATTGGTCTTGTACTTGCAGTAGCCCCTGAGGACGTAGATACAACTATGGAAGCTATTAAAGCTGCTGGTGAGACACCTTATGTTATCGGTAATATTGAAGCAGGTGAGAAGGGAGTAACTTTATGCTAAGAATAGCTGTTATGGTATCTGGAGGTGGAACTAATCTTCAGGCTATAATTGATGGTGTAAAGGACAAGACAATTACTAATACACAGATTGCTGCTGTTATAAGTAATAATGCTAATGCTTATGCTCTTACAAGAGCTAAAGAGAACGGAATACCAGCTTATTGTGTATCACCTAAGGATTATGCTACAAGAGATGAATTTAATAAAGCACTTCTTGAAAAGGTTAATTCGCTTAATGTAGACCTTATTGTGCTTGCGGGCTTCCTTGTTAAAATTCCAGAAGAAATGGTACACGAATACAGCCATAGAATTATTAATATCCACCCATCACTCATCCCATCTTTTTGCGGTGTAGGCTTTTACGGACTTCACGTTCACGAAGCTGCACTTGCCAAAGGTGTTAAGGTTACAGGTGCAACAGTGCATTATGTAGATGAAGGAATGGATACAGGAGAGATTATATTCCAGAAAGCTGTTGAAGTTAAAGATGGTGACACGCCAGAAATTCTTCAAAAGAGAGTTATGGAACAGGCAGAATGGAAGTTACTGCCTGCCGCTATTAACAAGATAGCTAATGAACATGATAACTAGAAAGACTAGATTATATTGGAGGAAGAACAGATGAAGGTTTTAGTTGTAGGCAGCGGTGGACGTGAGCACGCCATATGCTGGAAGATAAGCCAGAGCCCTAAGGTTGATAAGATATATTGTGCACCTGGTAATGCAGGTATTGCTGAGGTTGCGGAATGTGTTGATATTAAAGCTATGGAATTTGATAAGCTTGTTGCATTTGCTAAGGAAAATGCAATCGACCTTACTGTAATTGGTATGGATGATCCACTTGTTGGCGGTATTGTTGATGCATTTGAGGCAGAAGGTTTAAGGGTATTCGGACCTAGAAAGAACGCAGCTATACTTGAAGGTTCAAAGGCATTTTCTAAGGACCTTATGAAGAAATACAATATACCAACAGCAGCATATGAGACATTCACATCTGCTGATGAAGCTAAGAAGTATCTTGAAACAGCTAAGTATCCTATCGTTCTTAAGGCTGACGGTCTTGCACTTGGAAAGGGCGTTCTTATATGTGAAGACAAGCAGATGGCACTTGATGGTGTAGATGAGCTTATGCTTGACAAGAAGTTCGGTTCAGCAGGTAATACAATTGTAGTAGAAGAATTTATGACAGGACGTGAAGTTTCAGTTCTTTCATTTGTTGATGGTAATACTATAAAGATAATGTCTTCTGCACAGGATCATAAGAGAGCCAAGGACGGAGATCAGGGGCTTAATACAGGTGGTATGGGTAACTTCTCACCATCACCATTTTATACTAAGGAAGTTGATGATTTCTGCAAGGCACACATATATCAGGCAACAGTTGATGCGATGAAGGCAGAGGGAAGACCATTTAAGGGTGTTATATTCTTTGGACTTATGCTTACACCAGAAGGTCCTAAGGTACTTGAATATAATGCAAGATTTGGTGATCCTGAAGCACAGGTTGTTCTTCCAAGAATGGAGAATGATATAATTGATGTATTTGAAGCGTGCATAGACGGAACATTAGATAAGATAGATCTTAAGTTTACTGATAATGCGTGTGTATGCGTAGTTCTTGCATCAGACGGTTACCCACTTGAGTACAAGAAGGGCTTTGAGATAACAGGCATGGAGAATTTCAAGGGTAAAGATTCATACTTTTTATTCCACGCTGGTACTAAGTTCAACGAAGAAGGCAAGGTTGTTACTAATGGTGGACGAGTTCTTGGCGTAACAGCATTAGGTGAGGATTTAAAGAAAGCCCGTGCTAATGCTTATGAAGCGACAGAATGGGTTAATTTTGATAATAAATATATGCGTCACGATATAGGTAAAGCTATAGACGAAGCATAATTGTTAATTGAATGTGTTTAAGTAACTCCCGCCACATATAATGGTGGGAGTTATTGTGTAATAATTGTAATAATGGAGGACAATGGAATGAAGATTACATCTGTAAAAGGTACTAATGATTATCTTCCTAATGAAGTAGAGATAAGAGATTATCTCCAGAATGAAATATTAAAAGTATATGTAGAGAATGGTTTTGAACATATAACAACTCCGGTTATTGAAGATATTGAAAATCTTGATAAGAGTGATGGTGGAGAAAACCTTAATCTTATATTTAAGATTATGAAGAGAGGCGACAAGCTTGACAAGGCACTTGCAAGCGGAGTTACTTCACAGAATGAAAATGTTCTTGCAGATATGGGCTTAAGATATGACCTTACACTTCCTTTAAGCAGATATTTTGCTAATAATAAAGATAAGCTTACACTTCCAATGAAGTGTATACAGATGGACAGAGTGTACAGGGCAGAACGTCCACAGAAGGGCAGATTAAGAGAATTCGTACAGTGTGATATAGATATTATAGGTTCTGACTCAAGAGATTCAGAGGTTGAGCTTATACTTATAACAACTAAGGCACTTAAAGCTATAGGAATGAAGAACTTTAAGGTTAAAGTTAATGACAGACGACTTTTAAGAGCATTTCTTATGGACTGCGGATTTGAAGAAAGCCAGCTTGACAGTGTATGTATAACATTTGATAAGATGGATAAAGTTGGTCTTGAGGGCGTTAAGAAGGAACTTGAGGAGAAGGAATTCGCAGAAGCAGCTATAGCCAAGTTTACAGGATTTCTTGCAAATGTAAGCAATCCACAGGAGATTTCTTTAGAGTCAGTTAAAGATATTCTTGTAGATAAAGCACCAGCAGAAAGCCTCGAATATATTATGAAGTCAGTTAATGAGCTTTGTAATGGTGAGTTCCATGTTGTATTCGACCTTTCATTAGTAAGAGGACAGGGATACTACACAGGAACAGTATTTGAAGTTGAAAGCATTGACTTTAAGGGTGCTATTGCAGGTGGTGGAAGATATGATAACCTTATTGGCAAGTTCTTAGGACAGCAGGTAAGTGCAGTAGGATTTTCTATCGGATTTGAGAGAATATTCTCTATACTTATGGAACACGGAATTGACCTTCCTAATAAGGGCAATAAGATAGCAGTAATGTATGATGAGGGCGAGCTTACAGCAGCTTATAAGCTTGCAGAAAAGTACAGGGCAGAAGGCAAGATATGTTCGCTTTATGTTAAGCCAAAGAAGATGGGCAAGTTCTTAGGAAAGCTTGAAGAAAGAGGTTATGCAGGCTTTATTAATGTGAGTAATGATGACGGGATAAGTTATTTTGAGAACTAATAATTAAAATAGAACTTCGGGTAATCTATGAACAAACTGGATATAGATTACCCGAAGTTTTTACATACGTCTGTATAGAAAGAGTGTTACAGACGGCTGTGTCTGATGTAAAAAGTTTATCTGAAAGACTTAAATGCCTTACGCAGTTAGTTCCTTGCCTTGGCAAGTGCACTGTCTATAGCTGATAACAGCATAGTTGCTGTATATTTACTGCTTGCATTGTAGGTGATATTATCTGTTGAGCCGTTGTTGATAACGGCGGTCTTTATCTCATCAAATGAAGAATTAAGCATAGGATACATAGTCTGCACGGACTCTGAAAGATTAACCATTTCGATATTGTTGATATTGTCGGAGTCAACTGTAACCTGAATATCTATAGGAGTACCATTAAGAAGTATTGAGGAAGTGTATACACCTGGTGAATATGTAGGACAAGATGTATTCTTTTTTACTGTGTCAGTGCTGGTGCTTATATTAACACCTGTACTTTTGGCAGCATCTGAACTGCTTCCGCCAAATATAAATATTGCCGCTAATATAATAAGAGCAGCAATTACGCATACCATAATTATCAGTTTCTTAAGTGGAATTACCACAATCCTGGTTGAACCGCTCATATATCCCCCTCATATAACACACATTTATTTTGATAAAATATATGAGCATTCATATATAAATAGAACTTATATATGGTATACTTAAATGAGTTTCATTGAATAAAAATGTGCACGGAAATGAGGATTATTATGTCATTACAACTTATACTTGGAGGATCGGGTGCTGGCAAGTCAACATATTTATATAGTTCAATAATAGAGGAGTCGATTAACAATCCAGACACAGATTATATAATTATCGTGCCAGAGCAGTACACTATGGCAACACAGAAGCGTGTAGTTGAGCTTCACCCACGAAAGGGAATTCTTAATATAGATGTCATAAGCTTTGAAAGGCTTGCTTATAGAGTATTTGAGGAGGTCGGGGCTTCTGACTATCCGGTTCTTGATGATACAGGAAAGAATCTTATAGTAAGAAGAATATTAGAACAGCACAAGAAAGAACTTCGATTCTTTAGTGGTAATATATCAAATACCGGATTTGTGGCTGAGATGAAATCAGTCATATCAGAGATGTTACAGTATGATATAACTGTTGATAAGATAGATGAAATTAATAAAACTGTTGATAATAACAGTCTGCTTGGAATGAAATTAAGTGACATTAATGTTGTTTATAGTGGATTTAGGAATTTTATAAAAGATAATTACATTACATCAGAGGAGATACTTGATCTTCTGTGCAGGAAAGTGCAGGAGTCAGAAAAGCTTAAAGACAGTGTGATAGCACTTGATGGTTTTACTGGCTTTACGCCTGTACAGTACAGGCTTATTGGTCTACTTCTTGATATATGCACGGATATTAAGGTGGCACTGACTATAGATACAAGTGAGAAGGTTAATGTCAATGAGGGCATTGAGAACCTTTTCTATATGACTAAGGATACAGTGGCACATTTGTATAAGATATGTGATGAACAGCATATTAATATAGAAAATGCTGTGATGATTGATGATGATAATATATCACGTTTTAAGTCGTCAAAGGAGCTTGCATTTCTTGAAAAGAATATATTCAGGGCTGGAAGCAGGCATTATAATGGTCAAGTAAATGATATAGCTTTGTATGCAGGGACAACGCCGAAGGACGAATTGCAGTATATAACAGGAAAGATACTTGAGCTTACACGTCTGTCAGGCTACAGATACAGTGATATAGCGGTTGTTACAGGTGATATTGGTGTGTATGGAAAGCTTGCCGCTAATATATTTTCCCAGAATGAAATACCATTTTTCTTAGACCAGAAACGTCATATAACAGATAACTGCTTAGTGGAAATGATTACCGCAGTACTTGATATTATCGAGAAGAATTATGCCTATGACAGTATGTTCAGATATCTAAGAACAGGATTTACCCAACTTACAAGAGATGAGATAGATATTCTTGATAATTATTGTCTTGCGGTTGGCATAAAGGGCAGGAAGCAGTGGAACAATGAATGGATAAGAAAGTTCAGGACAGGAAGGGAAGATACAGACCTTGGACTTCTTAACAGATTAAGACGCGAAGTCATTACTCCAATAGATGTTCTTCACAAAGATATTAAGGAGGCAGATGGAAATGTAGATGCCATTACCAGGGCTTTATATGAATTCATAGCCGGACTTGATTGTGAAAGGAAGCTGTCATCTATAGATGTGGATAGTGAAGAATATGGACAGATATATAAGAAGATAATAGAACTATTAGATAAGATAGTTGAATTATTAGGCAGTGAGAAGGTTACATTAAAAGAATACAATCATATTATAGCATCTGGATTGGAGGAGATTAAGATAGGACTTATACCTCCGGCTAACGACTGCGTTGTAATAGGTGATATTGAGAGAACAAGACTTGATAATATAAAGGTAATGTTCTTTGCGGGCGTTAATGATGGGTATGTTCCCAAAAAAAGCGACAACAGAAGCGTTCTTTCAGAAACAGACAGGGACAGGCTTAAGGGTATGGACGTATCATTATCAATGTCAGTCAGGGAAAAAGCGTTTATTCAGAGATTTTATTTATACCTTATTATGACAAAGACATCAGAAAAGCTTTATATAACTTATGCACGCAATGGCATGGATATGAAAGCGGTTCTTCCTTCTTACATAATAAGAATGATTAAGAAAATGTTTCCGCTTGTTAAAGAGTACGCAAGAGAGGATACATTTGCAGAACACGCATATATACGAATTCCAAAAGCAGACATTGTATGGAGCGAGGTCAATCTTAATAAAGTGCTTGCAGAGGGAATTGCACTTGAATTATATGGAAGGGAGCTTACAGGAAGCGTAACATCATTTGAACAGTTCGCTTCGTGCCAGTTCGCATATTTCTGCCAGTATGGACTTGGGCTTAAAGAGAGGGAAGAATATCAGTTTGCGGTTAATGACTTTGGTACAATTCTTCACGCTGTAATTGAAGATGTGTCAAAAAATATAAAGCAGAACAATAAATCCTTCGTGCTTTTAAGTGATGAGGAAAGAAGCCAGATGGTATCAGAGAGTATCAATGCAATAGCTGAGAATTATGGCAATACGATACTTAAGGACTCAAGCCGTAATGAGTATCTTATACAGAGAATGAAGAATTACGCTGACAGGACACTGTGGGCAATTGGAAAGCAGCTTGCTGACGGAATATTCAGGCCAGATGCATTTGAGAAGGGATTTCTTACACAGATAGAAGAACTTCCGCACGATGTACTATTTTATATGAAGGGCAAGATAGACCGTATAGATGTGTGCGAGGATGACGAAAATTTATATGTCAAAGTCGTGGATTACAAGACAGGACAGTCAGATTTTAATCTTTTAAAGACATATTATGGCTTGAAAATCCAGCTCCTTACATATATGAGGGAAGCAATGATATATGAAAAGAAGAAATATGGTGACAAGAATATAATTCCAGCAGGGCTTTTATATTATAATATTCAGGACCCGATAGTTGAGGCGAAGAAAGATGATGACGAGGTCGAGGCACTTATAAGAAAAGAATTAAGAATGAAAGGCGTTGTTAATTCTAATAAGAATATTATAAGTATGATGGATTCAACAGAGGGTTCATCTGTTAATATTCCTGTCAGTTATAATAAATCTGGTGAACTTGATATGCGATACAGCAGGGTTATGACAACTGATGAGTTCGATAAGCTTGGTGAATATGTTGATAAAGAAAATGTCAATAACGCAGGAAAGATACTTAATGGAAGCATTAATATCAATCCGTATATTAAGGGTAATGAGAACAGTTGTACTTATTGTCAGTATAACAGTGTGTGTGGATTTAGCACAGATATGCCGGGTACAAGTTATCGAAGACTTTCCAATTTAAGCAAAGAAGATATATGGAAATTAATAGATGAGAATAACAGCGGTGAAGCGTACAGCAGTAGTAAAGAGCATAACAGTACAGAAAAGTATAACGATAGTGAAGAATATAACAAAGAAACTGACAGTAATTCAGAGGTGTAATGATGGCAAAGAAATGGACTGATGAACAGCTTAAGGCAATAGATACTAAGAACAGGAATATACTTGTGTCAGCCGCCGCAGGTTCAGGAAAGACAGCGGTTCTTGTTGAACGAATTATCAATATGATTACAGGTGAGAACAGCACAGATATAGACAGACTTGTTGTTGTTACATTTACCAAGGCCGCCGCGGCAGAGATGAAAGCAAGAATAAGAAACAGGCTTGATGATATGCTTGACAATAATGAGGCAGATACCAATCTTTTAAAGCAGATTGCACTTATTAACAATGCACATATAACAACAATAGATAGTTTCTGTCTGTGGATAATAAAAAATCATTTTTCAGAGATTGAATTAGACCCCGGTTTCAGGGCGGCAGATAATGGAGAGATTACACTTCTTGAGAATGATGTAATGCAGGAGCTTCTTGAGGACTATTATACAGACGCAGATGAGGATTTTATTAATCTTGTAGAGGCTTATGGAACAGGACGTAATGACCAGAATATAGAAGAACTTATTAAGAAAATATATAATCTTGCACGAAGCAATCCATGGCCTTCTGAATGGTATAAGGAAACGCTTGATATGTATGAAGCACCAGATAATTCTAACAACAGGGCGATAGCTGACCTGTATGAAAGCATTATCAATTCGCTGAGTGATTACTGCCGCAAATATGAATATATGATTGAACTTTGCCAGCACGTAGACGGTCCGGTGTCATATCTTGATGCAATCAATTCAGATTATATGAATATCAAAAGAATACTTGAAGCACCAGATTTTGATGACCTTTCGGTAAGAATAAGAAAGACGGTATTTGACAGATTAAGCAATAAGAAAATGCCTGATGCGAGGGAAGATTTAAAAGAATATGTCAAGAATGAAAGAAATAATTTCAAGAAATATATTAATTCCCTTATCAGTGGTGTGTTCACAGCAGATATTGATACATTAATGGAAGATGTGAAAGCTAATGCACCAATGATTGCTATGATGGTAAAGCTTGCTAATGATTTTGCACAAAGAATGTCAGAACAGAAAAAAGACCGTGGAATAATAGATTTTAATGATATGGAACATCTTGCACTTGATATTCTTGTAAAGAATAATGCTGGTATTATTGAGTATACCAGGACAGCAGATGAACTTGCAGAGGGCTTTGATGAGATATTAATAGACGAGTATCAGGATTCCAACCAGTTACAGGAAGAAATACTTACTGCTGTATCAAGGCAGAGAATGTCCGATTATTTCAATAATGTATATATGGTTGGAGATGTTAAGCAGAGTATATATAAGTTCAGACTTGCGTGTCCTGAGTTATTTATGAGCAAGTATGATAATTATTCATCGCAGAATGATAACTGCAAAGATACAGCACAGTATAATGACTGCGAAGATACATCATTTGGCGGTGGTGAGCAGAATATAAGTTCTTGTAAGATAGAATTACAGAAGAATTTCCGAAGCAGAAGTAATGTTCTTGATAGTACCAATGATGTGTTCTTCCGTGTTATGAATAAGAATTTCTGCGGCATACAGTATGATGATAGGCAGCAGCTTAACTGTGGGTTAGATTATCCAGCGTGTGAGGATAAAAGAAACTTCGGGCAGGACAGTGAGAAAAGCACAGATATTGTGCTTGTTGATATGTCGGGTGATGAGGACGGCGATGGAATAAGGGCAGAGGCAAGATATGCCGCATTAAGAATAAGAGAACTTATGTCAGAAGATAATGCTTATTACGTGTATGATGCTGACCTTGAAGATTACAGGAGAATAAAATATGGTGATATTGTTATTCTCACAAGAACGCTTACAGGCTGGGCAGATGTGCTTGTTAATGAACTGCTTGACTGCGGAGTGCCGGCTATGGCAGATACTGCACAGCAGTATTTTAAATTAAGGGAGATAAAGGTTCTTATAAGCCTGCTTACCTGCATAGACAATCCATTGCAGGATATACCTATGGCTTCTGTGCTTCTGTCATACTTTGGAGGTTTTACGGAAGATGAATTATGCAAGATAAGAATATCAGGAAAGAAATATTCACAGAAGTTTCTTATCAGGCAGATGAAGAGCATAGCAGAGAATGAGGACGAAGATTGCGATTATAAGAAATGCAGTGCATTTATTGATAAGCTTAATGCCTTAAGAGATAAATCCAGAATAATGACTATCTATGATTTGCTGTGGGAGATTGTATACAACACAGGTTATTATGATTACGCAGGAACTATGCCGGCAGGAGCTAAAAGACAATCTAATATAGATGTGCTTCTTGACAGGGCATCTTCATTTGAGGGAACAAGCTACAGCGGACTTTTTAATTTCTTAAGATATATAGAAAGATTGCAGAAATACGACATAGATATAACCGACTCACAGGGTATGGGAGATAACGGCGACTCTGTAAGGGTAATGAGCATACATAAGAGCAAAGGTCTTGAGTTTCCGGTTGTAATTGTAGCCGGACTTAACAAGCAGATTAATAAAATGGATGCAAGAAGCAGGATTGTTATTGATAAAGAGCTGGGCATAGGTGCTGATTATGTTAATCTTGACCGCAAGACCAAGACATCTACTATTATAAAAGGGGCGATTGCAAGAAAGATTGTAAGAGATGGAATATCCGAGGAAGAAAGAGTTCTGTATGTTGCAATGACACGAGCAAGGGAAAAGCTTATTATGATGGGAAATGTCACTGACACAGACAAGGCAATGACAGGCTGGAATTCAATTGCTGATGAGATTAGAATGTCTGGAATATATTCTTATGCTGACTGCGAGAAGATAGACAAGTTCGCAGATATGGTAATTCCAGTTGTACTTACTGGAAAGGAATACAATAAAGGAGAATTCAATATAAAGCTTATTGGTGTGGAAGAAATTAATTCTTTATTGAACAAATCGGACATTGACCAGACCGGAATCCAAGCGGCAGATGAAAGTCAGGTAGGCGAAAAAACAGCCTATGGAACTTCGCCTTTAAAGGAGCTTCCGCCATATATTAAAGACCCTGATGCAGACAGAAAAGTAAAAGTAACTGTCAGTGAGTTAAAGAAAATGCAGAATGAAGCAGATTACGAGCAAAATGCTTTTGCGGCAGACAGTATCAAAAAGGCTGTGGGCATTATGGAGGCAGAAAGAATTAAAGAAGCGGCTGGCGGTGTTAAAGAAGCAGACGGCGGGACAGAACCTGAAGCTGCAGACGAATATATTCCAACAGTTCCTAAGTTTATAAGCAGTGAAGAAAAAGAGCTTGTAAGTAATGAACGTGGAACGGCATACCACAGGGTTATGGAATGTCTGAATTATTCAAAAGCTGGAAGCACTGAGGATATAAAGAATGAAATTGACAGAATGGTAAGAGAAGAAAAGCTGTCATTAAAACAAGCTGAATGCATAAAGCTTAAGGATATAGATACATTTGCAGGTTCATCAATAGGTGAAAGAATTAAGCGTGCATATGCTTACGGCGGGGTGAAAAGGGAACAGCCATTTGTATTTGAATATGACAGACAGCTTGTACAGGGGGTCATTGACCTGTATTTTATTGAGGACGGACAGCTTGTTATAGTTGATTATAAGACTGACCGGGTGTTAAGAGGCAGGGCAGGAGAGGACGAGCTTAGAAGAAGATATTCTATCCAGCTTGATTACTATGCTATGGCACTGTCACAGATAACAGGCTTAAAGGTTAAAGAAAAAGTAATATATTCCTTTGCACTGGGAAGAAGCTTAACTGTAGAGTAATTATCTGGAATAGGTAATAGAATAAACTGAGTAGTTTATAAAATAGTCCGGCACTAAGTAGTTGAATTAAATTGATGGATACTATATACTAGATTAGTTAAAGTGTAAAATGATTTAAGAAATGGAGAAATTATGTCAGATATTACAAGTGAAATTAAGAAAAGAAGGACATTTGCAATCATATCCCACCCGGATGCTGGTAAGACAACACTTACTGAGAAGTTCTTGTTATATGGTGGTGCTATTAATCTTGCTGGTTCTGTAAAGGGTAAGAAGACAGCGAAACACGCAGTATCAGACTGGATGGAGATTGAGAAGGAAAGAGGTATCTCTGTAACATCTTCAGTACTTCAGTTTAATTATGATGGATATTGCATTAATATTCTTGATACACCTGGACACGAAGATTTCTCAGAGGATACTTATAGAACTCTTATGGCTGCTGACTCAGCCGTAATGGTTATAGATGCTTCAAAGGGTGTTGAGAAACAGACTATTAAGCTTTTTAAAGTATGTGTTATGAGACATATTCCGATCTTTACATTTATTAATAAAATGGATAGAGAAGCCAACGACCCATTCGAGCTTCTTGATGAGATAGAAAATGTACTTGGAATTGCTACTTGTCCTATCAACTGGCCTATAGGCTGTGGTAAGGCATTTAAGGGTGTATATGACAGAAAGCAGAAAGAGGTATCACTCTTTAAGGCGGCAATGAATGGACAGAAGGAAGTAGATACTAAGAATATATCAATAGATGATGATGAGCTTAAGGCAGAGATTGGTGATGATTACTGGGCTAAGCTTGAAGAAGATGTGGAACTCTTAGATGGTGCAAGTGCAGAATTTGATCTTGCCAAGGTTCAGGCAGGAGATTTAACACCTGTATTCTTTGGTTCAGCACTTACTAACTTTGGTGTAGAGACATTTTTACAGCATTTCCTTGATATGACTACATCACCACTTCCACGTAATTCGTCAGTAGGTCTTATAGACCCATTTAAGGAAGATTTCTCTGCTTTTGTATTTAAGATACAGGCTAATATGAATAAGGCACATAGAGATAGAATTGCATTTATGCGTATATGTTCAGGAAAGTTCACTGCCGGTATGGAAGCTAACCACGTTCAGGGTGGCAAGAAGATAAGGCTTTCACAGCCACAGCAGATGATGGCACAGGAAAGACACATTGTAGAAGAAGCTTATGCAGGAGATATAATAGGTGTATTCGATCCGGGTATATTCTCAATAGGTGATACTATATGTACTTCTAATAAGAAGTTCCAGTTTGATGGAATTCCTACATTCGCACCGGAACATTTTGCAAGAGTAAGGCAGATTGATACAATGAAGCGTAAGCAGTTCATTAAGGGAATAAGCCAGATTGCACAGGAAGGTGCTATTCAGATATTTCAGGAATATAACACTGGAATGGAAGAAATTATTGTCGGCGTTGTCGGTGTACTTCAGTTTGAAGTTCTTGAATACAGACTTAAGAATGAGTACAATGTAGATATAAAGTTAGAGCCGCTTCCATATGAACATATCAGATGGATTGAAAATCCAGAAGAAGTTGATGTGAACAGAATTGTCGGTACTTCTGATATGAAGAAGATTAAAGACCTTAAGGGCAATCCGTTATTGGTATTTGCTAACAGCTGGTCAGTTAATATGGTGCTTGAACGTAATGAGGGACTTAAGTTATCTGAGTTTGGAAAGAACAACTAAATTGCAGATTTAATAAGGAACAAGGTGATTAGATGAACGTAAGCTACAGAGAGATTATAAAAAAAGCAGTAGCCATAGTACTTATGGCAGTCATTCTTGTATGTATGGTGACAGGATTTTCGTATACATTTACCGCTAAAGCAGATGATACAATTATTGCTACAGGTTATGTTAATTATGATGTAACAAGCCTTAGAATAAGGACAGCACCTGTTAATGGAAGTGTAATTACTAAAGTAGATGGTGGATTTAAGTTCGATATATACGAAGAAGTGAATACGAGTGCGACATATAAGTGGTACAGCATAGGTTTTTATCTCAATGGTGAATACACAAGAGGATATATAACATCAGAGTATACTACTAGGGAAGCAAAGTCAGATTATACACCAGATAATAATTTTGAAGATTATCTTGAGGCACAGAATTTCCCGGCTTCCTACAGGGAAAGCTTAAGGCAGCTTCACAGTGCATATCCATTATGGGTATTTGTAGCAGACCATAATGGAAGGGACTGGGATACTATGGTTAATGCCCAGAATGTATTAGGACGAAGCCTTATATACAGTTCGGCAGATGCTTCGTGGAAGTCTACGGCTGATGGCTGTTATGACTGGAATACAGGTGAGTATACAGAGCTTGACAGTGGTGGCTGGGTTCAGGCATCTGAGGGACTTGTGAAATATGCACTTGACCCAAGAAACTTTCTTGATGATACATACATATTTATGTTTGAAAGTCTTTCTTATGACTCATCAGTACATAATATAGACGGTGTGCGCAATATTATAAGCGGAACATTTATGGAGAATTCAAGCCACAGTCTTGACGGCTATGACTATGCTTCACTGCTTATGTATGCAGGTGAAGTATCCAAGGTAAGCCCATATCACCTTGCAACAAGAATTATTCAGGAACAGGGTGCAGACGGACGAGGCAACCAGATATCTGGAAATGTAAGCGGATACGAGGGCTATTATAATTATTACAGCCAGAACGCTTATGCAAGCGGCGGTCTGTCAGCAGTCCAGAATGGTTTGAAATATGCCAGACAGACCGACAGCTCTAATATGAGGCCTTGGAATTCGCGTTACAGGGCTGTTGTAGGTGGTGCTGTCAATCTTGGAAAATGGTACATTAACAAGGGTCAGGATACTATATATTATGAGAAGTTTGATGTTAAGAACTTCTCACACCAGTATATGACTAATGTGCTTGCACCAAGGTCAGAAGCGACAAGGGCTAAGAAGGCATATAGTTCATACACGCTTAATAATACAACATTTAAGTTTAACATTCCGGTATATGATAATATGCCATCGTCAAGATGTATAATACCAGATGGCAACCAGAGTGCGAATAACAGGCTTAGTTCATTATCAGTAGATGGTTATACATTAACTCCTACATTTTCATCTGATAATACTGATTACAGTCTCATTGTAGAAAATGATATTACAAGTGTTAATGTATCGGCAGGACTTATAGATGGCAATGCAACAGTAAGCGGACGTGGAAGCCACAGCTTAAGCGTTGGCAATAATGTAATCAATATTACTGTAACGGCTGAAAATGGTGACATAAAGACATATGTAATAAATATAACAAGAAAGTCTGCACAATCTGGTGGTAATACAGATGGTTTTAAGACAGATTATAATGTCGATTCATCAAAGAAGATAATGACTAAGATAGGTGTCGGAAGTCAGGCATCAAGTGTTCTTGATAATGTATCATACAGCAATGGCTGTTATGGAAAAATATTAAAGAATGACGGAAGCGAGAGAGGCGACACAGTAGTTACTGGTGATAAGTTAGTTGTATACAAGGCAGACGGAAGTGTATATGATGAATATTCTATAGTTATATATGGAGATGTTAATGGTGACGGAGTTATAGATTTATATGATTTCGTGGCTATTAAGAGAGCAGTTCTTGGAATTGGACAGCCACAGGGCAGTTATAAAGAGGCTGCGGATATTAACAGGGACGGAGTTATAGATTTGTATGATTTCGTTGCTATTAAAAGACACATATTAAATATAGGATATATCCAGCAGTAGTGACTGCAAGAAGAGAGGACATATATGAATAAGGTTAAAAAGATAATTTCAGCACTGCTTATTATATGTATGTGTGCTGTAATGGCTTTTGTGAATAAGACAGATATATTAGCGGCAGGAACAGCAAGAGTATCAATTGGTTCAGCAAGTGGTACGGTAGGCGATACAGTATCCATAGATGTGTCAATCAGTGCATCGAGCGGAATAGGCGGAGCTACAATATATGTATCCTATGACCCATCAATATTAGCATTAAGCGGAAGCTCAAGTAATTCGGGAACTGCGATGGTCAGCTTTATGGACGAAAGTACAGCAAGCAGCCAGTCAAAGACAATAACATTTAGGATTATCGGAGCTGGTACTTCAAGCCTTAATGTTATAGGTGATTCCAAGGTTATTGATATAGATATGCAGGCGTGCAGTATATCCAAATCGTCAGGTTCAGTTACAGCTTCTGCACCAGCTTCATATTCATCAGATAATACATTAAGTTCATTACAGATAAGTCCTGGTGTGTTATCTCCAGCATTTTCACCAGATGTAACTACTTATACAACATCTGTTGGTGCTGACTGTGCAAGCCTTACAGTAAGTGCAGTTCCTAATGATTCAAAGGCAACTGTAAGCGTATCTGGCAAGAGAATGGATCCAGGATTTAACACAACAACAATTACTGTAACAGCAGAAAATGGCAGTAAAAGAACTTATACAATAAAGACAACCAAGGAAACTAATTCAGCTTCTAATGAAAATAATCAGGCAACAGGTTCGGACTCATCTAATGGATCAACAGACAATAATAATGATATTCCTGATGTGCAGGATCCTAACAGTGAAGCAATACAAGAGCCGAATATTACAGTAGATAATGCTGAATATAAGATTGTATCTGCTAATGATGAACACCCACTTCCAGATGGCTATACTCCAACAGAGTATGATTATAATGGAACAAAGGTATCAGCAGGTGTTGGAATTGATACAGGAGTAACAATTGTCTATCTTGAAAGTACAGATGGCAAAGGTGAGAGCGGTTATTATGTATACGATTCGGTGAGAAAGACATTTTCACAATTCGTAGAAGTAAGCCAGCCACAATTTACATACTGCATACTTGCCATAGATGAAGCTTCTATGGAACTTCCAGAAGGCTATGATGTTGGAAGAACAGTAATCAATGGCAAAGAAGTCGATGCCCTTCTTGACAGAACAGGCAACTACGCATTATTCTACGGCGTAAGCTCTACAGGAGAAACAGGCTGGTTCAGATACAATGTCAATGATGGCACAATACAAGGCTACGCCGGTTACAATATGGCAGATGAACAGGTAATCAACACCAACACAAAGACAGCTGACAGTGATAAGGCATTTAATACAGTCAGCAGTTATATATTCGTTATATTAGCAGTCCTTGCTGTTGTAATAATAGCATTAATAGTTGTAGTTATAGCCTTAAGCATTAAGCTTTCAAAGAGCAAAAAAGCCTTCGTAGGAGCAATGGACGGCTACGAAGACGAAGATATAGACGAGGAAGACTTAGACGATATGGAACTTGAAGATGATGAAGAAGATATCTTATATGATGACTTAGAAGAAGATATAGATGAAGAAGTATCTGATGATGCCGTCCCATATCAGTCATCAACCACAAAAGATCTCCCCGAAGAATACAATGAGTCTGAAGAACTGGAACTAGAAGAAATAGACGATAAATAATAAATATCTATCGTCCACCATAAACAGACAGCAAATAGTTAAATCATAATCAGATAATAAATAGGTGACAATAACCACAACAGTCTGACAATAGAGCCTCAATCCCCAGTCCCCGCTTTACTGGCTTGTCCAGTAACAGGGGACATCCCCTTTTCGTAAATCTATTGTCCGGCTGTTTTTTTACGCAAAAATCCCCCATCTCTATTTCATTCCTAATCCACTTAAATATATTTTAAAGCTATCCAAATATAATATATTGACAAATATATTTTACTATGCTATAAAATCTACTTAATAAATAAAACAAAATATACCAATGGGTGAAAGACAGCCAGCGATGCTAAAGCTG
>ENA-OOXF01000634-OOXF01000634.1-human-gut-metagenome-genome-assembly--contig:-NODE-634-length-26746-cov-5.100633_pt1 | contig 26746 bp, 25 predicted proteins | sample MGYA00241586_ERZ501341 | MGnify/ENA primary metagenome ERZ501341 (study PRJEB25962, sample SAMEA2042985) | human gut metagenome | biome: human gut; feature: human-associated habitat; material: faeces... | reverse complement strand
GTACGGTCAGGAGCAGTTCAAGATGCTGCTCGTCGTGGTGTTCTGATCTTTTTATTTACCGAAAAGGTGCGAAAGCAGTCTGTTTTCGCGCCTTTTTCGCGCCTTTACCGCAAGGTGGCGCATTATCGCGCCGCATGCTCCTTTGCGTGGTCCGAATGAAGCTTCATTCATCGGCCCAATTTTTCGCTTCCGATTTTAACATATCATTTTCTCATTGATACTTGACAAAATGTAATGTCATGGTATAATGAGGCCAATTTCCGCAGCAAAGGAGGCGATCGTTTGAACACCATGGTTACGTCCAAAAATGTCAATTTTGGAGTAAGCTGGCGACTGATCGTTGGCGTAGAGGGGCATTCGTCCGAATCTATGTCGTCGAAGCAGTCGGCAGCGGTTTGATCGACCTCATTTTCCAAGGCTCGGTTTGATTCGCTGCCTGCAATGATCGGCAGCATGGATCCGGTATGCTCCATTGATCTGGCAAAGCACTTGTGGAATGTTCCACAAGCATGGGAGTATCCCCTTGCAATGTCAGAGCGCGGGAACAGACCGGTTTTTTTGTTACCCAAATCATTCAGGACGGGGCATTTTTGCCCCATCGCCATGAAAGGAAATTTTTTACCATGAAACGCAAGCTCACCGCCAAGGAATACACCTATGTTGCCAGCATGCTCTTCGGCCTGTTTTTCGGCGCAGGTAACCTTATTTTCCCCGTGCACCTCGGCCAGATGGCCGGTTCCAACGTTTGGCAGGCCATTCTGGGGCTTCTCATCACGGGCGTGGGCCTGCCGCTGCTCGGCGTGGCCGCGCTCGGCATCAGCCGCTCCAACGGTCTTTTTGACCTGAGCAGCAAGGTCAACCGCCCCTACGCGATGTTCTTCACCTGCGCGCTGTATCTGACCATTGGGCCGTTTTTCGCCATTCCCCGCTGCGCGACGACGTCATTCACCGTGGGACTTGAGCAGGTGCTTCCGCAAAATGGCAGTAACACACTGTACCTGCTGCTCTTCTCGGCAGCGTTTTTCGCCGCGGCGCTCTTTTTCGCACTGCGCCCGGGCAAGATCCTGACCTGGGTCGGCAAAATTCTGAACCCCTGCTTTCTCGTCTTCCTCGGCATTCTGGTCGTCGTCGCGCTCCTCTCTCCGAGTGCGGCCATCGCGGATGTCGAGCCGCTCGGCGACTATGCGTCCCAGCCGTTTTTCGCTGGTTTCCTCGAAGGGTACAACACCATGGACGCGCTGGCGAGTCTTGCCTTCGGCATCATCGTCGTGCAGGTCATCCGTGATCTCGGCGTGGACGATCCCACCGCTGTGGCAGGGAGCACCGTCCGCGCGGGCATTTTCAGCAGCCTTCTGATGGCGTTCATCTACATCGCCGTCACGATCGCCGGCACGCAGAGCCGCGGCGTGCTTGAAGCCAGCGAGAACGGCGGCACGGCGCTCGCGCAGATCGCACAGCACTACCTCGGCTCCGCCGGTCTCTTCATCCTCGCCGCCACGGTGACGCTCGCGTGCCTCAAGACCGCCGTCGGTCTCATTACGAGCTGCGCCGAGACGTTCAGCGCGCTCTTCCCCGACGGGCCAAAGTACCGCATCTGGGCAATCATTTTCAGCCTCGTGTCGCTGCTGTTTGCGAACCTCGGCCTCAGCGCCATCATCAGCTATTCGCTGCCGGTGCTGATGTTCCTCTATCCGCTCTCCATCGCGCTCATTGCGCTGGCGCTGCTCGGTAAATTCTTCGGCCACGACCGCACGGTGTACTGCTGGACGATCGGCTTCACGCTCATCGCTGCCGTTTACGATCTGATCATCGCGCTGCCCGAGAGCGTGTTCAACGCCATCCACGGTCCGGCCATCAAGGCGTTCGGTCAGCAGTACCTACCGTTTGCCGACCTCGGCCTCGGCTGGATCTGCCCGACGCTTATCGGCGCGGCCATCGGCCTTATTCTGCACTTCATGCACGGGAACAGGGCCAAGGCGTGAACCCCTTACAAGTCAAAAATCCGTCCGGTCGATGACCGGACGGATTTCTTTTATTTATCGCGTGTTTTCGCCGCTCACAGCGTCGCGGCAAACTTCGTCACCGCGGCAAGGCCGTCTCTGAGCGTGTTGACGTCGCAGGCGTAGCCGACGCGCATGCTGTGGGGCTGCTCGAAGCAGTCGCCCGGCGTGACGAACGCACCGGTCTCGTGGTACATGCGCTTACAAAACTCGTAGGAGGGGATATCGAAATCGTAGTAAACGAGCGCGGTCGTACCGGCTTTGGGCTTGGTGTAGAAAAAGTGCGGATTTTCCTTGATCCAGTCATCGAGGATGGCGAGGTTCTCGCGCACGATGCGCTGATTGCGCTTGAGCATCACGTCGCTGTGGCGCAGGGCGATGGACGCGATCGCATCGTCGAACATGCCGCAGCTAATTAAATTGTAGTCGCGGTGCGACAGGAACGCCTTGCGCGCCGCTTCATCATGCGTGGCGATCCAGCCCATGCGAAGGCCCGCGAGCGAGAAGACCTTGGACATGCTGCTGACCGAGATGCCCTTTTCGTACAGGTCGACGATGGATTCGCACCACTCGTCCTCCTGCGTCAGGTGGCGGTAGACCTCGTCACAGAGGATGTACGCGCCCACGCCGCGGGCGATCTCCACGATGCTCCCCAGCAGCTCCTTACTCATCAGCGCGCCGGTGGGGTTGTTGGGGTTGTTGATGCAGATCATTTTCGTCTCGGGCGTGACGAGGCTCTTGAGTTCATTCAAGTCGGGGAGATAGTCGTTTTCCTGCTTTAGGTGCATGATGGCGACGTCCGCGCCGATGGCCTCGGGGATGGAGTAGAGCTGCTGATAGGTCGGCATGATGCTGACCACACGGTCGCCCGCGGAAATGAGCGAGCAGAACACATGATGGTTCGCGCCCGCCGCGCCGTGCGTGAGCACGACCTCGTCGGCCTTGATCGTGTGATAGAGCTTGGAAATGCCGCTGCGCAGCGCCTCACTGCCCCAGATATCGCCATAGGTCAAGCGCTGGGCACAGAAGTCCTTCAAAAAGTCCTCCTTGTTCTCGCCCGTGAGCTCGAAAAGCTCGTCGAGCGAAACGGAGTCGACGCAGGTCTCGGCGATGTTGTAGAGCGCACCCACCTCGTACTCGTTCATCCATTCTTCCACAGCAAAGGGCTTGATGTTCATATCGTTCTCCTTTTTTCTATAAAAAAGTAACAGCACCCACGACCCAGCCTTATCCGGTCGCCCGGAATACCTACGGCTCAGTCATGGATGCCTTTTCTCCCCGGCCGGTGCCAAAGGAGGCATTTCATATCAGATTGATTGTATTATAATACAGTTTTTCAGATTGTCAAGCGGGAAAACGCAAAATGTTCAATCTCTTATCGGGTGAATATTCAGTTTTCCGCATTGCTCGCGCAGACTTTTCCCGCCGCCGCGCCGCACAGCGCTTTTTTCTTGCGCTTTTGCGCGCGGACCGCTATACTGGGAAAAAACGACGAAAGTGAGAACGATCATGCCGAATTTTGATCCGTTAACTTACCGATATTCTTCCCGCCGCAACGTGGTCTACGCCAAAAACGGCGTGTGCTGCACGTCCGTTCCCCTCGGCGCACAGGTCGGCCTCGACGTGCTGAAAAATGGCGGCAACGCCGTCGATGCCGCCGTCGCCATGGCCGGCGCGATGCCGCTGCTCGAGCCGACGGGCAACGGCCTTGGGTCCGACTGTTTCGCGCTCGTGTGGATCGAGAAGGAGAAAAAGCTCTACGGCTTGAACGCCAGCGGCGTTGCGCCGGCCATGGCACTGAGCGCGGACGAGGTTCGCGCAAAAGGCTTTTCCGAGGTGCCCGAGGAAGGCTGGATCCCCACGATGGTCCCGGGCGCGCCCACGGGCTGGGCCGCGCTGAACAGACGCTTTGGCACAAAGCCGCTCTCCGAGCTCTTCGCCCCCGCCATTTCCTACGCCGAAAACGGCTATGCCGTGCCCGTCAATGTCGGCAAGCTCTGGGCGCGCGACAGCAGGCGCATCGCCAGGGTCATGGCGCAGGACCCCGCCCCCTATGAATACTGGTGGAAGAGCTTTATGAAGCCGGACGGCTCGCCGTACCGCGCGGGCGACGTCTTCCGTTTCCCCGCCTATGCCGACACGATGCGCTCCCTCGTCGAGACGAACTGCGAGAGCTATTACCGCGGCGAGCTGATGGAGAAGATCGTCGCCCATTCGCGCGCCACGGGCGGCTACTTCTGCGAGGACGACTTCAAGAACTACCACCCCGAATGGGTCGAGCCCATCACGCAGGACTACCGCGGCTACACCGTCTGCGAGATCCCGCCCAACGGCCACGGCATCACGGTGCTGATGGCACTCGGCATGCTCAACGGGCTGTCGCTGCCCGAAAAGCGCGAGGACGCGGACTACTATCACAAGGTCATGGAGGCCATCAAGCTCGCCTTTGCCGACACGAAGACCTACGTCGCCGACCCGCGCTATATGAAAACAAAGGTCAGCGAGCTGCTCTCGCCCGACTATCTTGCCGCCCGCCGCGCGCTTATCACAGACAAGGCGCTCGAGCCCAAAGCGGGCGACCCGCACTGCGGCGGCACGATCTACCTCTGCACCGCGGACGCAGAGGGCAACATGGTCTCGCTTATCCAAAGCAACTACTGCGGCTTTGGCGCGGGCATCGCCATCCCCGGCACGGGCATCTCGCTTCAGGATCGTGGCGCGAACTTCTCCCTCGACCCGAAGAGCGATAACTATTTGGAGGGCGGAAAGAAGTCCTACCACACGATCATCCCGGGCTTTCTGCTCAAGAACGGCGAGGCCGTCGGCCCGTTCGGCGTGATGGGCGCGTTCATGCAGCCGCAGGGGCAGGTCGAGGTGCTGACGAGCACCATCGATTACGCCATGAACCCGCAGGAGGCGCTCGACGCGCCGCGCATCCAGTGGATCGGCGGCAAAAAGCTCCAGATCGAGCGCGAGGCGGGCGAGGCGATCGCCGAGCAGCTGCGAGCAATGGGGCACGAGGTCGAGATCGTCGACGACCGCACGGCCATGGGCCGCGGCGAGATCATCTGGAAGTGCGAAAACGGCGTTTACGCCGCGGGCACCGAACCGAGATGCGACGGCACAGTCGCAAGCTGGTAATAAAGCAAAAAAAGGAGGCTTCCCGACGGGAAGCCTCCTTTTTTGCACATTTTTCAAAATTAGACCTTGGCCTCGCTGTTGTGCTTGCTGGCGACGTAGCTTCTCATCGAGTTCACGACGATGGTCGCGCCGAGCACGATGAGCAGCACCGCGATGATGAGCTGCAAGCCGTTGGCGATAAACACCGCGCCCCAGGTCGTCTCGCCCGCGGGGATGGTGACGGCAGCGGCATTTTGGATGGCGCTCACCATGGCCATCAGGCGCTGGACAAGCGCTGTGAACGTGACGCAAAGCATGATGACGAGCGGCGGGAAAAGCATCTTGTTGCTGCGGCCCGTGACCTTGAGGAAGACGCACAGCGTGATGAGCACGAGCGCGGAGAGCAGCTGGTTCGCCGAGCCGAACAGCGGCCAGATGTTGGAGTAGCCGATCTTCGTGAGCACGTAGCCGAGCACGAGCGTCAGCACCGTGGAGAAATACGTGTTGCACAGGAGCTTGCGCCAGGGCTCGGCGTGGGTCATGTCGTCCACGCTGAAAAGCTCCTGGAAGCTCATGCGCGCGATACGCGCGACGGCGTCAAGGCTCGTGAGGGCGAGGGCGGAGACGCACATCGTCATAAAGACCGTGGCGGCGTAGTTCGGCACGCCGAACATCTCGAAGAAGCCCGCAACGCCGCGGCTGAAGATCTGGAACGGGGTACCAGCAGCGGGGGTACCGTCAGCAGCAGCGGCTGCACCGGCAACGCAGAGGGCCAGAACAGCCAGCAGGCTTTCCCATTCGCCCTCCGGGCATTGCAGGACTTCCGCCGAGGCAACCACCAGCACCTGAAACCGCCCCTGCTCCACATCACGGAGCAGTTCCTGTACATCAGGGCGAAGCAGCAGCGGCGTTCCCTCCGACGCGTCGCAGATGCGCTCCTGCTGGATCAGCCAGCCCAGCTTGTTGGCCGCGCGGCGGCAGGCGTTGCGCTGCCCAAGCACTGCGGCGGCGTCCTTGGGGTCATTCTGGTAAAGGCATTGTACCGTCACTGTGCGTCACCTCCATTCTCAGGGGAGATCATCTGTCTGATAAAGGCCATGAGGTCCCAGCCCGATGCCAGCGTGACCGTGTTGGAACCCACGTTAAAAATCGAGATTCCATTCAGGTCCATCTCGGCAAGGAAAGCTTTCACTTCCTCTTTATCGTAGCTAAGACGGTCCATGCTGGCGATCATCAGCAGGTCGAAGCGGCGGTTGCACACATCGTCCAGAATCGTCTGGATGCCGGTTCGGTCATCCATGCCTCTGGCGCTGAGCTGCAACGGCTCAAACACTTCCCGCCGAACAGCCCATCCATAGCTTGCGGCTGCCGCCAGGCACCGTTTCTGCTGTTCCCGCAGGATGGTTTCTTCCTCGATTTCGTTGCTGGTATAAAGACATTCCACTACAATCATGGTTTTTCCTCTTTTCTGTCCAGAACTGCTGCAACAAAAAAGGCCCGATGAGCTTTTACACTCATCGGGTCTTGTTTTCAGATCAGGAAACTTGCAGCTTGGTTTCCTGCCGCCGGAGCTCTTCCTCGCTCCGCAGCCGGTCATACTCCTGCAGCACGGCGGAATAGAGCATTTCGCGCGCCGCCCTGTTGATCGGGTAGGCAATGTCGCTGTGCTTGGTCCGGGCGCCCTTGGGAGCCCGGGGCATCTTGACGAAAGGGTTCTTCTTGCTGTTCTCCACGACGGAAATTCCGCGGATCGTGACCGCATTATAGATCACAACAGCCCCGATCGCTTTCTTCCGGCCTTCGCCGGACAACAGTTCCAATTGAACCTTGGGGTTCATCTCGGGGGCGGGAACACGGTCACTTTCACGGCCAGCAACATCTTTTTCCGTCTGATGACCGGCATCTTCTGCGGGAATCGCATTGCCGCAAGGCATGTCGGAAACCTCCTTGCGGACTTCCACCATTTCTTCCATGATGTTTCTCCTTTTTTGTTGATCGGCATCCGCGGAAGATCGTGCGGCCGGTGACGGTTGGTGCATCGCCGGTCGCACCAAATCTTCCTTGATGCAGTTTTTCTATCTCTGGCGGTGAAGATCTCACCGCACATCGTCCACCAGCCGTTCGGCTGCGCGAGGCTATGTCTTACTCACGGCCCAGGTTCTATCCTCTGGACCCCCGCACACTTTCTCTGTGCGCGTGCGTGTCTTTGCTTGCGGGAGCGCCACCCGCCGTAAAAAGCAGGCAGCTTTACCGCCAGCCGGTGAATCCGGCTGTTTCTATGGACATTCTATCCCTTACACCATAGCAAAGGGACAGCTGCAAATATTCGGTTGTCAAGGTTCTGCGCAATCGGATGTTTTCGGGCGGTATTCCGCCCGTTCCGGTTGCTTTCCGCCGCTCTTGCGGCTTATCTATATTATACATTTGTCTTTTTCCTTTCTCTACGACGCAAACGTTGAGATCGCCATTTCTTTCATACCATTTATGGTGATTTTACTCCAGAACCAGATTCTTGCCATTCCTTTTTACTTTTGCGGGAGTTGCTGAGCGGCAATTAACATCCCTTTTATCATCACATATGCAGACCCCCGTGCTTTCCCCGGTATCTTATGCCACAGAGAAATTATTTCCTGTAATTGTGCATCATCAATTATTCCAATTTCTTTCGCTTTTGGTCCTTCCCCTTGAGGGAACAATTCTGACATTGGAATATGTAATGCATCGGTAAGTCTAAGAAGATTGCCGATTCCTGGCTCTGCTGTTCCCTTCTCGATTCGGCAAATGGTGTTACAGGCCAGATCCGCTTCTGCAGAAAGAGTCAGTTGGGACATATTTTGGGCCTTACGTTCCTTACGGAGTTTTTCCCTCATGAACTTTAGACTATCCTGCACATCGCGTTCTGACATCACCATTCACCTTCTTTTGCGTTTTTCTAAATTCATTGTAACGAAAAAGGGCACTATTTCTCTATCCACTTCGTTGTTGAAATCCGCTTGTTTTCATACACAAATATGTTAAAGAACCCTGGGAACGATCTAAAAACCGTCATTGATGGGTTTGGACCCCATCGTACTTAAAGTTTTCCTACATTTCCTGGCTTTTTATTGGCTGTCTCTATTCCTATGTCTTTTTGTTCTGTATTGTTTCTCCTTCTGTACACATTTGGGCTTCAATACGCATTTTGCCTTTTTATCGATTCAATGGCATTATTATATTACTGCTCCCCTCGTTTGGTAAGTTCGATATGAACTATTTATTACTTTTATTAATCTTATTTTAGTCTATTTTTTGATATATTTTTATTGACAATAAACGTTTTTTGGTGGTAAACTGGCATTATCAACAAAATATTCACTGAACATTTGTAAGGGGTGGTCGTATGCCAAAAATCAGTCATCCCCTCTCGGAAAGCGAGCGGATATTGTTCCACGCAAACTATAAGGATATGTGGGATAAAATAAGCACTACTTATTTTGCAGTTCTTCGCTCAAAGACACCTCCTTCTGCAAAGATAGATGAAAAGAAACTTCCTTCCTACGCTATCTGTGCCAAGTGCAACAATGATGAGAGTTATGCTCCCAGCAGAGCTACTATCGCCAAGATTGTAGATTTTTACAATTCACAGATTCGGCCTCCTGTTGAGGTTTACCAATTTACACATGAAAGGCTCGAGGATTCCGATAACATTCGTTATCGCAGTTCTTCTGTTTTTGATCCTCGTTTTATCGGCACCTACCGTGGTTATTATCCTTCTGTGACAGAGGATGTGGTTATCGGCTCTTATCTCATCATCTTTGAGGAAGATGCCCGCCTGAAAGCCACACTCATTATGGGGCTTTGCTCAGATCGGGAAATGAAAGGCACCCGACTTAGAGCACTCCTTTCTGAAGAGCGGATCACTTATCCGAAGTTCAGAGAGTTCCATCGTAATCTTCCTGCAAGCCGACAACGCTACAGCTACTATGAGGGTATTGTCGAGCTGACAAATAGCTCCCTTACAATCTGCTTTCATAGCAGCGATATGGACCAGAAAAAACTTATTCTCACACTAAACCTCACCGGTTTTCATCCAAGTGATCCCGACCGAGAGTATTTAGGAGGCCTTGCCTTTGCGCTGGGAACAAGTGACGGCCCTTTTGATTCTCGCTTTTTTGAAATGGGGCTTGTTCGCAGCACTTTGCCTTACTTCTCTTTGGATTCAAAGGGCCTGTTTCCCCTCATCACACCAAAGGTAAAAAACCACACTGTATTGCTTCCATCAAAAGCAGATACGGCCTGGTATGTATATTTCTTAAAGCACAGCGATCTAAATTTTTATTGACCTCCTCATCGCCACTGTTTCATAGTTTCTGCTATTGGGCATTGTACGAAGTTTTGCTTGTCCTTCTACAAAAAGAAACCACCCCGGCACAAAATGTGATCCGAGGTGGTTGAAATATAAGTTTATGAAAATTAAAATTTTTAGACATAAGGTTCTAACCTATTTGGGGCAAGCTTCTTTTGTCACTATTATGTTTCTCAAACAATTCCCAAGCAAATGCTTGCGGGGGGCTATCGCAAATGATTTTTCCCTCTTTCATGCCGATAATGCGATCGAATTTTTTTGCCAATTCAAAGTCATGTGTTATAACAATCACCGTCTTATTATAATTTGGTTTTAGCAATCGATTTATTATGTTTTCTGATATTTTCGGATCCAAATTTGCTGTTGGTTCATCAAGGACAATTAAATCCACATCTTTTTTATGAAGGGTCCTATAAAGTGCAATTCTTTTCCATTGCCCACCAGATAATTCCACGCCATTTGAATCAAGTGCTCCTAAAAAAGTATTTAATCTATCCGGAAAGTTGTTTGCAAAATCAATTAATGGATCCTCACTCAGTTCCGAGAAATCATTCGGAGCCAAATTTTCTCTCAACGTCATCTGAAAATGGACAAAATTCTGTATCAAACATGCTGTTTTTTTTCGATAGTTGTCAAGATTTAATTCCATTGTTTTTCCATTGACACTAGCCTCTCCCGATATTGGGCGATAAATTCCTAAAAGCAAATATAATAGTGTCGTTTTTCCGCTTCCATTCTCTCCCACAATAGCGATTTTCTCACCGGTCAATATTCTTAGATTAATGTTTTTAACAGCACTTTCACTTCTTTGAGGATATCGGAACTCAACATTTTTCATTTCGATTTCATGAATTTTGTCAATACAATCTTCATCGCCTTCAGGCTCTTCTTCTAAATTCATCAATCGATTCCAGTCAGCAAAATTTATACCAAACTGATCCCAAGTTGATATCGTTCCAACAAAGCTCGATACGGCTGATTGAAGATTTCGTCCCGTATTATATACAAGGACAAAGGCACCGATTGGAGTTTTCTTTTTAATGACAAGATATCCAGTAAGCAATAATGCCATTGCCATCGCCATACTTTGTGTAACTGTTGCAATTGTCCTTTGAAAGGTGTTTTTCTGGCAAAGCCTTTTATATTCCAATGTAATCTTTTCTTTAACATCAATCATTTTACTGAAAAAGAAATTCACCAAATCGTAAGTCCTAATGTCTTTTGCGGCATATCTATCCGATAGCAATTCGACAAAATATTTCTCCACCCTTTTTTCCTTAGTAATTTTTCGTTCCAGTTCATAACGTCTATGGTTACTTTTAACTAATATAAAGATGTATGGAACATTAAATACCGCAATCAAAATTGGCACATACCATGCCACCCATACTAACGACGCCAACTGTAAGACAATTGTCGCCAGTGGCGTGTATAACGCTATAATCAAATTTAGTGATGACACAATACTAGACTTTATTGTTTGGTTTGCTCTTGAAACCAAATCATGTATTTCATACATTTCAAGACTGTTCAGTTTAACTTTTGCAAGCTTATTATTAATTTCATGCGAGACACTCTGTCCTAGTTTGAGTTGCAAAACCGTATTGAGATAAATCTGAAAGTAGGAAACACACTCTTCTATCACTTGGACAACTATATATGATGCAAACATGATTATCCCCAATTTGACCGTTATCCCTAGCGACAATTTGTTTACAACTTCCGTATAAATCATATTTTTTATTGGTCCCAAAAAAGATAAAAGAATCGTCAGAAGAGCAATTTCGAGCATTACTTTTAATGTTTTAGCTTCAAACAGTCTGCCAAATGATGCTTTATACTTATTAATTTGATCAAACATCTCAATCATTCTCCATCAGAAGCCACGATACATAATATCGACGATATTTCTCGCAGCCTGTCATAAGCTGTTGATGTGTCCCTATCCCCACAATTTTTCCATTTTCCAAATATATTATTCGATTCATTTTTGATGCAATTTTGAGTCTGTGAGATACAAATATCATTGTCTTCGATTTATCATCTTCCTCTAGCACTGTATTAAAAAAGCTATATTCTGATGAAGGATCCATTGCCGCTACTGGCTCATCAAATATCCATATATCAGCATTATCCAATAGAGTTCTGGTTGCTACTATCTTTTGTGTTTCTCCACCAGATAAGTCTATTCCATCATCATAAAGGGAAGCTCCTATTCGTGTGTCGAGTCCATTTTCTAGACGTCCTACAATCGATAATGCTGTTAGCTTTTGCATCGTGTTTAGTATTAAACTATCTCTGTTTTTTTCTTTTGAAAATATAATATTTTCCCTTATCGTAATGTTGAATTTATAACTTTCTTGCGCCATTAGAGCGATTTTATTTGCACCGATATCAACTTTACCTCGAGTGGGCTGCAATAAGCCAAGAATAAGATTTAAAAGTGTACTTTTCCCACTCCCGTTTTCCCCAACAATCAAAATTTTTTCCCCAGGATTAATAGAAAATGATATTTCTTGCAATAGCCTCCTTTTTTTATACTCAAAGTCGACATTTTCAAAGATGATTTTTTTACTCTTATTTTTTCTACTTTTAGCTATGTTCGGCTTCCCATTAGTTTTCTCTGCGAATTCAAAGTATGTATCAATCTCATATTTTATTGATGCTATTATTTTTATATGTTGAATCACCTGCGTAAAACTAACCAAATATGTCGACAACACTTGAATAAGATATATTAATGTTCCCAGCATCACCGATCCGCGAGTATATCTTATATATAGCACTATATAATAAATAAACTCAAAAAAGTACATCACACAGGCCCAAAAAAGATTTATACCCGTCCATTTCTTTTCTAAATCTAAAGTTTTCCTCTTTATTTCTTCATTTAACCAGTATCTTTTTCCTTCAATATAATCTGTCAATCTCCATTGGCGAATTTCCTTTGATGAATTTTTATCAACGAACAATTTGTTAAAGTACGCTTCTTTTATTTTGAACATTTCTAACGATTTATTCAGTTCTACACCTTCTGAAGTTCCTCTTTTCGTAAAAACATTTTGCACTATAACCATTATTATCAGAACCACTAAAGCAAGTACATCATATTGAGCCACCATAACACTAAGAACTATAATCGATACTATCAGTGCGATACTCCCATTAATATTTTGCACAACTAACAAAATATCATTTTCCACCGCATTTATTGCGCGTTCTTTGTCTGCGACGAAATTTGAATCACTCATATGGTATAATGGCACATTTTGAATATATTCAAATACTGGTTTCCCAAAATTACGTGTAATCTCAAGTTGCATTTTTTGAGTCAAGAGGCCGTCTAAGTTTTCAATGATTATTGCTACTATATTTACTGTCAGCATTATTATCAAAAATAGCACTAATTGCTCTAAAGCTCCGGCTTCTAACGCTTGCACTTGTTTTTCATAAACTTGCAAACCAATTGGTCCCAGCATTGCTACTAGCAATTCTGCTCCTAACGATGAAAGGATTTGCCAGGCACAGTGGCGCACAACCATAATATATATTTTAAAAATCGTTTTCACGTCACCACTCCTAAACTAAAATCGGGAGTGCCTCTCGAGAACGAAGACACTCCCGTCACTACCGCTACACAGACCGCAATTATGGCTTACCGAACGTTAGGTATTATTGTAATTGCTGCAGCTAAAATTCTCACAACTGAAAAAGTTTCTGGCACACTGATACGGAGTAAAAACTCCTCCGCAGCTGAATTTTGCGCACGAAGAGTTGCGCAGACTAATATCAGATTGAAACTGTACGACGACAGGCTCTGAGTATTTCATAGCAATTTCCTCCCATTGGTTATGATATTAGAAAGCCGTGCAAGAAAACGTACCACTACAATGGAAGAAAATTCCCAGCAAGCAAGAGAATTTTGCCCCCGTCGTGCAGTTAAACTTCTCTGTACATGTACTACGCGGAGTCACTTCACTAGTACCCTGGACAACCAAAGGTTCTGAATACTTCATCGCATTTCACCTCTTATTCATTTTATTTTGTGCCATTATAATCGCCTAAAATTGCATATGCTCTGCAACGATAGCTTCACTTTGTTTCAAGAGTTGACGAATTGCGTTTTCTTTTCGAAAAAAGCAGCCTCCATCTGTTTCGTGGATTGATCCATTGGCCAGACAATCTCCTATACATCCACGCGGACATTGATACTTTAGAACGCACTTGTTGCAATCATCCATATAGAAACGCCCTGTTGTCATAAAATTCACAAGATTGATGAAATTCTCATTGAATAACGCATGCGGTAGAGAGTCTTTGTTAATATTTCCAAGACAATACCGTTGATCCATAAACGATTGACACAAATACACGTCTCCATTTGTAGCAATTCTGGGACTTATTGGAACTGGATTTTCATCTTGGTATACATATGGGCAAACGCCAGAATATGGAACAGGAATATCGATTCTTATGTTGGACTCGGCTTCATCCCCAGCAAGCTTTCGATATTCATCATTTATTCCTGTTATTACTTTAGACTCCTTCAATCGATCAATCAAGCTCTGATATTCGAGAGGTGTTAGTGCTATTTTCTCAAGGTTTTCATTTGCTCGTCCTACTTTTTTCAACCCTGCCAGCATGATTTTATGGACACCCATATCAATAAGTTTTTCACAGAACATATCCCAGTTATCGTTCATATTTTGCTTATTCATCATGTTACGTACAATGACCATATTTGCGTGCTTTGACAAAAGCCTTTGCAAGCCAGCCATTGTTCTTTCAAAATTTCCCTTTCCACAAATAGAATCATGCAACTCAGCTCTCGATCCATTAAGGCTGACCTGGACACTAACATGCTTTTCTGCAAGCATGTTTGCCACATCATCAGTAATGCATGTTGCATTGGTAATCAGCAAAATGTTTCTTGCTAAAATTCCAGATTCAAGCATCATATCGATAAATTTCCACACCTGGGGATGAAGAAGCGGCTCTCCTCCAGATAATGTAATTGATGCTTTCTTTGGATTATCATAACACCCAAGTACATTTTTAAATGCTTCAACAGAAATCTGATCTCGGAGCTCTCCTGATTCGTTATAACAGTGAATGCATCTCAAATTACAATTAGACGTAATTTCAATGTAACAACCATTTAGAATATAATCGTTATTAGCTAATACTCCTTCAACATGCATCGTACTTCCATCTCCGTTTTATTTTATTGTCAAAAGTTCCATCTTTAAGAGTGTCTCCAAAGCTTTTGTACATCCCTCGTATACAGTCCTTTTGTCCAGCTGATCCTTATCAATGCATTGATCAAAAAGCAATTCACACAAACTTTCGACACTTTGTCCATCACAATTTTCATACAAAAAGTGTGACGTTTCATTAACTAAAAATATCGCTCCAGTTTCTTCATCGAGCACCAAATAGTACTCCCTATGTTTTTCAATCAGCACCTTTTTTTGGACATTTTTTTCTAGGCAATCTTTCATCACCATATTATTCCCCCCTTTTCTTCAAAGTTTCTGATGTCCTTTTGCTAATTATATACTCTAGTTGCGCTACAATTTTTTCATCTTTGTTCAAGATGCATTTTTCTTTGTCTCAATTTGGAACCTCAGAACATTGTAGGTTTGTCAAATATCTTGTACAGTGAGAGAATCGAAAAAAGCAGCAAGTTTTTCTTTAGGAGAGAGCCATCCCAGAGGGCGCATAGGTAAGTCGTTGGAGCGATTTTGGTGTGCAGCGAACTGCACACCAAAATCGGCAAAAGAGAAGAAACGGTGTGTATTGTAGAAACGCTTCTGGTCTTCACGGTGGCTGCGCTCCACTTTGCCGTTGTGATGTGGCGTGTATGGGCAGATCAGTTTGTGCCGGATCCCAAGGCGCGCAGCGGCCAATTCAATGCGAGTAAGCCGGTCTTTCTTGTTAGTCGAGAAATGGTTGGTAAACTCAATACCATCCCGTACACCACGGCGTTTGAACCAGGTTACCATTTTCTCCAGAAAATCGGCGGAGGAATAGGCACTCTGCTCCGGGTAAGCCCCAAGATAGCTAAGACGTGTATATTCGTCAATCGCTGTATACTGATATAACCGTTCTTCCGGATTTGCCAGGCATTTCAGCGGTACCACTTTCATATCCACCTGCACACGCTGGCCGGGATACTGCATCTGCTCGTATGGTTTTGGCTTGTAAGGCGTTCTGACCTTTATCTGCGGGAATATCCCCAGTTTGCGCATAACTCGGAACAGGCTTTCCGGGCAGCGGGTATAGCCCCGTTTGCGAAGCCGCTGCCACAGTTCTATCATTCCAAGCGTGGGATTCCTTCGCCGCATATTCCGGATAAGATTCAGCTCGGCCTCGGTGTGCTGGTTCGGGTGATGGTGCGGACGTCTGGATTGGCAGGCCAGAGATTCCACACTTCCATTCCAGCGCGTCTTCCAAAAGTAGATATACGACCAGCTTTTGTTATATTTCCGGCTGGCCCGGCTTACGCCATATTTCGCCGCATACTGCATGAGGGATTGCCGATACCGCATGTCTTGTGTTATACTCTTACTCATGAGGGACAGAGTTCCTTTTCTTGGGCTTGTTGTGTGTGGTAACTTAACTATACCCTATGAAGGCTCTGTCCTTCTACTTTTTTATTCGCTTTTACTTGCTCTTCTGTCCAACATGTATTGTAGCTCTACAGCCTCAATTTGGACCCTCAGAACAAATACTTGCTATTCTTTTTCAAGTTTGCTATACTTTGTTGTAATATCCAACAAATTTAGCTCCGTACTGTATCGGCTAGAATATATGTGCTTTCTTGAAAAGCTGGCTGATGGACTTTCATACGGACACAATAGAGTCCTTGGGGGTAACATCAGGCTAAGACGCTCTCATTCTAACAGCATAGGCAACAAAAGGGAAAAAGACACGGCTGGCTGCTGTGCCTTGAACCGTAAAGATATTGTAATAGAGGGATATTAAATGAATCATATTTACATCATCGAAGATGATTCAGTATTATGCTCTGAATTAGCCTTGGCGCTGGAAGCTGTTGGTTATCATACAACTTGTGCAAATGACTTTAATAACGTTCTTAATGAATTCCTTTTGGTATCTCCTGATCTAGTGATCCTGGATATTAATTTACCAAATACTGATGGTTTTATTTTATGTATGAAAATTCGAAAGGTATCACAAGTTCCTATTATCTTTATCACTGGTCGGGATTCACAGATTGACGAACTCCAAGCTCTTTCTTTAGGCGGCGATGATTACATTACAAAACCGTACAGCCTCCCAGTTCTTATGGCTCGAATCAAGAATACGCTTAAAAGGACCTATCGTTCTGAAACTTCTTCTGAAATAGAATACAATGGGCTCAAATTAGATCTCTCCAATTGCACTGTAATGTATAACAACGTTTGTGTAGAACTTAGTAAACGTGAAACGCAAATCTTATGCTACTTGCTCAACCATGCGGGTCACTATGTTTCTCGAATTTCTTTAATTGAACATTTATGGAATACCAATCAATACATCGACGACAATACGCTCAGTGTAAATGTAACAAGGATACGCGAAAAATTGTCCAGGCTAGGTCTTTCCGGTTTCATTCAAACCAAACGTGGTATGGGGTATAAAGTGTGACATTCGGAGACTTTATTAAAGATGAGCTTTCTTCTATCCTTTTGCAAATTTTATGTGCTATTATTCTAACAATTTATTTGTGTTCTTTATCTTTAGATATTGGCGAATGCGTTTTAATTTTAATTGCTTGGATTGTTATCGCGTCGCTCTACTACTTTTATAAATATTATCGAACCAATTTAATTTTTAAAAAGTGGAGCAGCATCTTGCAAAGCCTTGAAAGAAAATATCTTTTGGGTGAAATGATCAGTAATTATGGATCGTTTCAACTAGAACTTTTCATTCAAATTCTCAGATCCTCTTTAAAATCCATGACCCAAGAAGTTTCCAAAGTACAAATTGAAAAAAAGGAATACCAAGAATTAATCGAAAAATGGGCACATGAATTAAAGGCTCCCATTGCATCCATAACTCTAGTATGTGAAAACAATCCGTCTGAACTCTCAAGGAAGATTTTGTTACAAGCCAATCGTCTTTCTTACAATGTCGAGCAGGTTCTGTATTACGCACGTCTTGGATATATGTCTAACGACTATATGATCAAACGTGTTTCTTTGGAGGATATTATTCACACAGCCATCTTGAACAACAAGCAACTACTTATACAAAATCAATTTTCAATTGAAGTTCATACTGTTGATTCTTTTGTTTATACGGACACAAAAGCGCTCGTATTTATTTTGGGTCAAATAATCAATAACAGCGCACAGTACAGGAGTTCTTCGCCGCTTCTTACGTTTCGTGCAATTGATACGAACCATCATGTTTATCTTGAAATCCAAGATAATGGAACCGGGATCCGAGAAAGCGACCTTGGTCGTGTTTTTGAAAAAGGGTTCACTGGAAGTAACGGTCATCAACGAAAGACTTCCACCGGGATTGGCCTTTATCTATGTAAACAGCTTTGTAAAGAGCTGGGGATTGAAATCACGATTCGTTCTGCCGTAAACAAATATACTTGTGTTTCTCTTGCTTTTCAAAAATCTATAGAATCCAGAGCGATCCCATAAAATCTCATCAACGCTCTGCATATGCAAACCAGTTTCTGCAATCAGAAGGTGTAATACAGGCAAACGCAGCCTGTCGCGCCGCTGCAGGACTTCCGGGGTCAAAGCCCTGCGTTTACGCAGGAACGCTTTTACTTTGGCCCATAGTTTTTCAGTGGAATTCAAGTCCGGACTGTATGACGGCAAATAAAACAGCTTTGCGCCGGCCTGATGGATCATTTGCGCGACCTGTAGAGTATGTTTATTCTATAGCACTTTTTTGAAGAAAGATGGGAAGGCACATTATTTTTTGATTTGCTCCCATCCCTTAAGATAAAATAGGTGTTTGTCAACTTCTCAAAGTGACAAACACCTATTTGCGCTTTATTCTTACAATTTTGTAATGTTTTTAAAATCCACCTTCATATCATCTCACCGCAATATACACTATAATTATAGTAGAATGTAAGGAGGGCCTTGTAAACATGATTGAAGTAAAACACTTAGAAAAATACTATGGATCAGACGGTACTGTTACAAAAGCTCTTGATGATATTTCATTTATTAGTTACGACGGCGAATTTTTATGTATCATGGGAGCTTCCGGTTCCGGAAAAAGCACGCTTCTGAATTGCTTATCCACGATTGATTGTGCCAGTGCGGGTGATATCCTTTTCAACGGTGTCTCCTTTGACAGCTTGAAAAAATCAGAGCTGGCTGCTTTCCGTCGCCATAATCTCGGTTTTATTTTTCAGAACTACAATTTGCTGGATACCCTTACTTTAGGCGAGAATATATCTTTAAGTTTACTCATCAACGGTGCTGCTCAAGGCACAATCCAAAAGCGCATTCATGACATTGCTAATCAAGTTGGCATAGGCCATTTACTAGATAAGTTACCTTCTCAAGTTTCAGGTGGAGAGCGCCAAAGATGCGCTTTTGCACGTGCAGTTGTCAACTCTCCGAAACTGATTTTTGCTGATGAACCTACCGGAGCTTTGGATTCCGCCTCAGCCATCTCCCTAATGAAAATCATTGCTTCTCTCAACCATACACTTCACTCTAATATCTTTCTGGTCACACATGACGCTCTCTGCGCCAGCTATGCAGATCGTGTTCTTTTCTTAAAAGACGGGAAAATTTTCAGCGAACTCGTAAAAGGTGAGAAAAAGAATCGTGAATTTTATCATGAAATTCTAGACAATATATCATTGTTGGGAGAGTAATCAATATGTTAGCGAAACTTTCTTTTCGAAACGCAAAACGGCAAGCGCATGATTACATTATCTACTTTGTAACACTCACAGCAATCTTTTCTCTTATCCACGGTTTAAACTCTTTGCTCTTTGCGGAAGATGATATCTTTCCTCTTGACGATTCAACCTTCATTTTACCCATGATTCTAATTTCTTCGCTGCTATTTTCCATTTCGCTGTGGCTGACAAGTTATATGACTAATTTCATTTTAAAGCGCCGAAGCAAAGAAATTTCCATTTACATTACACTTGGAATGGAGCCGTACCAAATATCCAAAGTATTTACCCTTGAAAACTTCTATATTTCTATTTTTGCTCTTATTTTAAGTTTCCTTTGTGGGTCTTTTGTGTATCAAGTTTTAAAAGCCGTATCCTTCAATCTGTTGGGGAAACCATATTCTTTAACTTTTCATTTTTCATTATATCCATTTGTTATTACATTCCTTTACTTTCTTTTCACGTTTCTCTTTTCATCATTCAGAAGTATCAAAATAATTCAAAAATCACAACCGCAAGATTTGCTTCAGTATGACTCTCCACACAAAATTCCCTCTTCTGTTTTGATTCTCCGTGCAAAACTTCTGTTTCCTGCATCGATTATTTGTATCACTCTGTCTGCCATCTTTTTCCTTCTGCAACCTCTGTCTGAAAGCGCAAATTTCACTTTTGGCACCCTTTTTTCTATTCTCTTTATCTATTTGTTTTTCCACTATTTCCCTGCTTGGATCTTTGACTGGTTAGAAAAAGGAAGTTGGAAATATCATTCTGTTCGCTTATTGGTACTGCGGGCATTTACGGCGCGCATAAATGATATGAGTAATTCATTTGCTTTCTTAACCAGTTCCTTTACGGTATCTCTTTCTCTAATTGCAGTAGTTGCAATTTCCATTTTCACTTTCAATTATCGGCTTTCTCTTGTTCCGTTCACCTTTTCTATCATTACAAGTCAAAATCAAAATCATTTAGCAGATTACGATATCTACATAAAAGAGAAATACCCAAATTCTCATTCATGCACCTACACAATATATCAAAGTACCAGTTCCGCCTTCACTTCGTCTATCCCTGGTTTCACTCTATATAATGCCGTGATCATGCCTTATAGCGAATTTGATTTATGCATATCCCACAGCGACTATTCTGCTCTCCGTTCTCTCTTAGGATATGCACCTATCAGCCTAAATGAAAACGAGTATATTGTTCATTGTTTGTCCTCTTTTCAGGGCACCTTCAAAACATGTGCTGAGCAACATTCGACACTGGATATAGGCGATAACAACTTGTCTTTTGCTGGTATTTGCACAGAACCTCTTGACCAATATGATGGCTATTCAAACGGAAATCTTTTTCTTCTTGTTGTGCCTGACTCTGTCGTCGGCTCTCTCTCTACATATTATTCCAAGTATTCTACTTTAATGGATGAACCATTTTCTCATGCAGAATATTGCGAAATGCAAGATGTGTTTCCCAATCTTATTTCCCTTCGATCCGATTCCAGCTCTTCTCTTATTAAATCATCACCTGTTGATTATATAGATATTTCCGATGATATCCGTCAGACAAACGGGTTCCTTTATATAACATCAGCTTTGCCCGTCTTATACATAGCAATCATTCTTTCTGTTTCTGGTTTTACGGTGATTGCCTCTAATGTATTATGTGAAAATCTGAAGGCTTCACACGATTTCAGAATTCTCAAAAATATTGGTTATGACATTCATACATTGGAAAAGATCACACTTTATCATCTCTCAGCCATTTTCATAATTCCATTGTTCAGCGCCGTTCTCTTTTCTTTTTTTATCTCTTTCACTTATTGTCGCTCTTGCGGCGCGCTCTATTTTGTGCCTTTCAAAAAACTTCTTTTTTGTTTCTTTGTTTCTATAATAGTATTTACTCTTTTATATGGTATTTATTTTGCAATTTGTTTTACTTCATTGCGGAAAGAAATCATTTTTACAGATTAAGGAGAAAAACAAGCATGAGTGCCAAAAAATCAAAGACATTCTTTAAAACTTTAACTGCTATTTTAGTACTTCTACTATTTTTTGGGGGGTACTACATTTATTCCTCTGGCATCTTCGGAGCCTCTGTGACCGAAAACATTTCAGAGCATAGTATCACAGATGAAGAACGCCTTATAGAATATGAAGAATATGGTATAACATACGATGAATCTTCTCAATCATATTTATATCAGGACTCTCTTATAAAAAATCTTCGTGATGGCGATTTTCTTTACACAAACGCTGCTGGTTCCATCAAGCTTATAATCCAGCGAGACGATAATGGTCATATTCAAAGTATTGATGTTGAATAGTTTTGCCATCCATTTGAAAATTTAACTAATTTCCGATTCTTTTCAATGCTATTTTATTTCTATAAGATACATGATTTTCGATTTTTGGGTGACCACTCTATAATCCCCCACCAAGCAAAAAAGCCCAGTCCAAAGCTCAAAATGATTCAGCTTTATTCCGTCGGGAAAATCCAGTACTGCTATCGATCCAAGATAGCAGTAGAGATCAATTACTCTAGGGTTGGATTTTCGTAACCGCCCATAGAGTACCCGTCCTTTACAAGCATCCTGAGGCAAGAGAAAATAGTGCTAAGCCAGCGGAAGTCTTTGGAGCCTCCAAAAACTCCCATGAGATTTTCGTGAGGCTCAGATACAGGGAGGTGCCGGGATGCAGATAGAAGTCATGTCGTTGCGAGGCAGCCAGTGGCTGCAACTATTTCTCGAGCAGGCGCAAATCGGACAAATGGTAGAGCATTGGTGTAAAGAACACCCTGTTGCCTGCTCGACCTACTACCATTGGAAGAAAGCGCTGCGCGAGGAATTTCTGGCGCGGATGGAGGCAGAGCAAGGGCACCCCATCCTGCAGACGGCCGTCACAGTTCTCTTCAATCAATCGGAAGGCTGCCTCAGATTGCTGTCTGCCACAGGCTTACCGTCCACAAAACAGTTCGCCCATTGGCACCTTGCGTGCCCCCACGGGTCAGAAAACCCGGACAGTGGTGCCCCGAATAGCCGTCGGTCTGTGCATAAATCGGCTACAGTCTGGAGATAATGTACAATAAGTTTCGCAAATTGAGAAGAGAATAAAAAGAGACATGGTTTGCAGAACTCTGGTAGAATGAAGTTACGACACACCATTCGAAAGGAGACAGCAAACCATGCCTGAGAAGATTGTACAGCTAAACGAGGAAGTAATCAAGGGGCAACTCAAAGAACTCGTACGAGGCAGTGTAGAGGAGACGCTCAACGAACTGCTGGAGGCGGAGGCCAACAAGCTGACCCAAGCTGCCCGGTATGAGCGTAATGAGCAGCGTCAGGGGTATCGCAGCGGCCACTACAACCGCAATCTCACCACCACTTCCGGAGATATCACCCTCAAGGTGCCCAAGCTCAAGGGCATCTCCTTTGAGACTGCAATCATTGAGCGGTATCGCCGCCGTGAAAGCAGCGCGGGAGAGGCTCTCATTGAGATGTATTGGCTGGCATATCCGTCCAGCACGTGGAGGGAATGTTACCGAGGCACTATGAGGAAGCAAAGTGTCACCATCCACCATTAGTGAACCGAACAAGAAAGCGTATATCCACATTGAGGATTGGCGGAACCGCTCTTTGCTAGGCGGGCGGTATCCGCTTTGATCAATTTCAAATCTTAACATTACCCACATCCAATGGAAAAGAAATCATTAATTTATAGACATCTTCCTTTTTTACCAAATATGTACCATTGTATTTTCTAATTACTCTTTTAATGTTTTGTATTCCATATCCATGTTCATGATGTGGATGTAATGCGTATGTGTTTGAACGTGTATTAGCTTTATTATATGTGTTTGCCAGCAAAACTACTATTTGCTCATGTTGCCGAAATACTCTCAATTCAATCCGTTTCTTCTCCTCTTCACCTAGTTGAAGGCAGGCATTTACAGCATTGCATAGTGCATTTTCAAATAAAGAAAACACATCTGGGAAAGTCATAAAAAGAAAGTTCCCGTACCGAATATCTGCGCAGAATTCAATCCCATACTTTATACACAGCTCATTCGTTTGATTTAAAATTAATTGAAGTGCTTTTGATTCCACAAAATAGAAATCGTTCCTTTCCTGTATGCTTTCTCGAACTTCCTCAATACTCTTTTTGAAGGCCTCACTTTTATTTTCTCGAGCCAGCAGTTGCAGTCCATTAAGCTGTGCTTCGAAGTCGTGAATTAGCCCTTTCATTTCTTTTAGATGTTGTTCTTGCAAATTCATAACAGCTTCCGTTTTTTCCTGTTCAAACATCATCTGTTTGTATTCTTCTGCCGTAAGATATCTTTTTTCTGTCGCAACTTCTCCTAGGAAAAAACATATGTTTGAGATTAATATAAATGCGTATAGAATTCCGCCCATCATTGTGGTCTGCGATGTATTAGCAACCGCTCCCATATATACAATATAATATACAAACACGATTGAAACAATCGGAAATATCGATGCCCATCCATTATTCTTAGTGTAAATAGGGGTCTTTTCCCCATAAATTCGGTTTAATATGAAACGTCCCACACGTAAAACAATATAAAAAATTCCGCTAGCAATCAAGTTGAATGCAGCTGCGTCAATCGTTATTTCGATTGTCTGCGCAAGATTGTTTCCTATAAGAGCAGACATAATTAATGGTGGTGTGAATTCGCAAATAACGCATAATGTCACCAATATAAGTGCCAAAGGTAAAGCTTGTTGCCAACGTGTATAAAAAACAACAAGAAATAATACTAATAAAGTAAACGCAGATACTATTGTATTTAACCACGGAATTTCTAGCATATTAATTCCAAAAAGAAAAAGTGAAGACAAAAATATGCTTCCTAAAAAAAGAGCCCTATTTTCACTTTTGCGTTTTGCAAACCATGAAAAGGCCCAGATGCATAATCCGTAATCAATAACACACTTTAGCAATGCAATACTGGCATCAATCATTTTATTTCCCTAAAAATTCAAAATAATTTGCAAAGAATTCGTTTTTCATACCACGACTAATTGGAACGTTTTCTCCATTTACCAATTCGACGCCCGTTTTATTCAATTTTTTTATCATTTTATAATTTACAACAAATCCCTTTTGTGCATATGCAAATTGTTCTTGTGGCAATTTTTCGTAAATACTTTTTAGTTGTTCCCATGTCTCTATTTCACCGTCTAATGTAACTAGACATCTTTTTCTTGCATTCGAATAAATGTACAGGATTTGTTGTATCTTGACTACTACGGTATTATACATATCTTTAACCAAAATCACTCGATAATTGCTACGGATTGAAGAAATCGCTTCATCTAAAACCGCATACATTTTCTCTTTAATAATAGGTTTTACAATATATCGATATGCCCCTATCTCATATCCTTCTATCGCTTTTGAATGCAAAGACGTCAATAATATAATTAGTGATGTATTTCCTGCTTTCCTAAGCTTTTTTGCAACATCTATTCCAATATCACAATTATTAAATCGGATGTCCAAAAAGAGAATATCGTACTTATGCTTTGCGTGTAGCAATTCCTCTACGGTTTGGTAAACCGTCAACTCCAAATTTTCATTCTTCACAATCGAGTATGACGCAATTATGTTTTTCATCTGCTCGTAAACCAGGGCATCATCATCACACACTACTATTTTCATTACGATCAGTCCCTGCCTTCTTTAAAATTTCCACATACCTTGACAGTATTGAAACCAGATAAATCACTTCCTCTGTTGTTAACTCTGATATCAAATTCCCTACTACTGTACTTTCTGGAACTGGAGTATCTATACGGCCAATTAAATAATCACTACTGACATTTAGAGAGTTTGCTATTGTATACAAAGTTTTTATTTTAAAATTTCTTCTTCCCGCTTCAATAAGTTTGATTGTTTGTGTAGAGACATCACACTTTTCAGCAAGATCATCTATGGTCATATTCTTTTCTAATCTCATTTTTCTTATGCGCAAAGCAGCAACTTGGCAGATATCCATTTTGTACCCCATCAACTTTAAAGCACACTTATATCCTTCAAAATAAGCTGATAATTCATTTTAATATTAGCAGCAACCGTTTGCCCGCGAATGAAATTATAGTGATCTTATTTGTCTCAATACGTATATTAGAGTATACATCCCCCCCTATTTTTCATTTCAGTCAAAGAAACCTGCATTTTGGTCAAACTTTTTTCTGTTTCGTTACCGATCGTTCTATAATGTCAGCATATTATAAGTTTTGTAGGAGATGGACGTTATGAAATTGTCTCTTAGAAAGTCTTTCCGCGCGATAATGAAGGGTTGCCTGACTTTGGCCAGCGCCTTTGTTATTATTAGTGTTAATTCAACCTGTATGGGGCCCGGCTATCAGCCTAGAATTCCCGATACCGCTAATCGCTTTAAGAGAAATCACTCATGAAAGCAAGCATTTCTATCGTTCGGATTTGGATACATTTAGGTCTTATCCCCAGCGCCGATGTTTCTCTATATATTTGGGCTTTGGATTATCTTTTCTTTAATCTTCTTACCTGGGGAACACTTCTCTTTCTAGGCTTTGTGTTTAATTGCGTTCCGAGATGTTTGCTGTTCCTTATTCTTTATTTGCCTTTGCGCATCTATGCTGGTGGGTTTCACGCCAAAACAAAAATCGGTTGCTATCTCATATCAGCATTTACATTTCTTTTTGTCGTACTCTATCCTGCGGATACAACTATTCATTTTTACCACTTGGTATTTCCCTGCATATCAACCTGCATAATTTACTACTTTTCTCCAGTATCTGCCACTAATAAACCCTTAGATGATTTAGAGGCATTACATTACAAAAAGATGGCCCGTAAGATTCTTTTCAGCGAAATTCTCTTCTTTTTATTGATTCTTCTCATTTTTAATACGCAAATTACATTTGCATTTTTCTTCTCTTTTACCATTCACCTGTCGGTTTTAGCACTTCAAATAACTGTAGAGTTAGTAAGCAAAAACTTTTTTGCCAATTTATAATTCCGTCTTAATAATTGAACGGATAATCTTCCCCCAACCTTTTCGTAGCATATAGAGTCAATCCCCGGGCCACTCTCTCCGTAAAAATTACCGTTATTGGCGTTTAGGGTATCCTAGGAGGGGCGCCCCTGCCGCTGGCCGTTCTCCACAATTTCAAAATGCAAGTGATCCCCTGTGGCCCGCCCTGTGTGCCCTACGTAGCCAATGACCTGCCCGGCCTGCACCTGCTGACCGGTGGTGACGCAGATGGACGAGCAGTGGGCATACAGCGTTTCCAGCCCACCACCGTGGTTAATTTTGATGTAGTAACCGTAACTGCCGCCCCAGCTGTCAAGGCCATTGGCAACAGTGACCACGCCATCTGCGGCGGCG
>ENA-OOXF01000629-OOXF01000629.1-human-gut-metagenome-genome-assembly--contig:-NODE-629-length-26976-cov-3.805728_pt1 | contig 26976 bp, 20 predicted proteins | sample MGYA00241586_ERZ501341 | MGnify/ENA primary metagenome ERZ501341 (study PRJEB25962, sample SAMEA2042985) | human gut metagenome | biome: human gut; feature: human-associated habitat; material: faeces... | reverse complement strand
TTATGATGTACCTAAGAGTTTGGAAGGGTATTATCAGGAAACCGGACGTGCAGGAACCGTTGCTATGTTGGAAGGATTGCCTGTTATCTCTCGGAAAAAGATATTTTACAAAGGTAAGGAAGTGGAAGAAATGGATCTTGATGCCATTCTTCAGTTACATCCCGAACTGGTTATAGTAGATGAATTGGCACATACCAACATCGAGGGCAGCCGGAATGAGAAACGTTGGCAAGATGTAATGGAATTGTTGGATGCCGGTATAAACGTAATTTCTGCAGTTAATATCCAGCATATAGAAAGTTTGAATGAAGACGTAAAAGGCATAGCAGGTATAGAGGTTAAGGAACGGATTCCGGACAAGGTGTTGCAGGATGCGGATGAAGTGGTAAATATAGACCTTACTGCCGAAGAACTGATAAACCGGTTGAAAGCCGGGAAAATCTATCGCCCTGAAAAGATTCAGTTGGCACTGAATAACTTTTTTAAGACAGAGAATATTCTTCAGTTACGTGAACTGGCACTAAAAGAAGTGGCCTTTCGAGTCGAGAAAAAAGTTGAAAATGAAATTGTTACAGGCGAAAAGGGCATCCGGCACGAGAAGTTTTTGGCATGTATCAGCAGTAATGAACGGACTCCCCGACATATCATCCGTAAAGCGGCACGGCTTGCTTCCCGGTACAATACGGTCTTTTTTGCCCTTTATGTACAAACGCCTGCCGAAAGTACGGAACGTATTCCATTGGCAACACAGCGGCATTTACTTAATCATTTTAAACTGGTTACCGAGTTGGGCGGTGAAGTTATCCAAGTTTCATCTTCCGATATTATGGGAGAAATAATTAAGACTTGTCGTCAACGTGGAATTACAACTGTCTGTATGGGGCATCCTGCTTTCAAAATGCCCAGTGCATTATTCAGTCTTTCCAAATATCGAAAATTTCTACACTCTTTAGCAGAAATGGACATAGATTTGATTATACTTGCATAAAAAATAAAAGTTATGAATATAAAGTCGAAACTAACCCTCGCCATAGGGATATTGGTGGCAATGATTGTACTGTTGGTTGTACTTTCTGTTGTGAATTTGCAAATACTGACTGCCACGGAACCTGACAGTCCGGCAGCAGGTCCCGGATTACAGCGGGCTTTATTGTGGATATATGTTGTTGGTGCCGCATGTATATGTATTGGTATTGGTATGTGGTTGCGTCTTCCCGCATCAATTGATAATCCTATTAAAGAGCTGACCAACGCTATACAGGAAATTGCAAACCATAATTATGAGAAACGTTTGGAATTGAACAGCAGTGAAGAATTTTCAGAAGTATCTAAAAATTTCAACCGCATGGCCAAACGTCTGGAAGATTATCATGCAAGTACTTTATCCGATATGATGGCATCTAAAAAATATATGGAGACTATCATCAACAGTATCAACGAGCCTATTATCGGTTTAAATAATGATATGGAAATCCTGTTCATCAATGATGAAGCATTGAATGTGATCAACCTGAAGCGTGAAGAAGTTATTAAACATTCTGCACAGGATATTTCCCTGCGCAATGATTTGTTGCGCCGCCTGATTCGTGAATTGGTGGAAATTCCTGGGGAACCAGTCAAAGACAAGGAAAAAGAAAAGAAAGAACCTCTGAAGATTTATGCGGACAATAAAGAGAGTTTTTTCCAAGTAAAATACATGAGTATTTCCCAACCGGGGAAAGATGGGGTTACTATGGAAAAAAAAGGATATGTCATTATGTTGAAGAATATAACCGAATTTAAGGAACTGGATTCGGCCAAGACCACATTTATCTCTACAATCTCACATGAATTGAAGACTCCTATCTCGGCTATTATGATGAGTCTGCAATTATTAGAAGACCAGCGTATCGGAGCTTTAAATGAAGAACAGGAAGATTTGGCAAACAGTATCAAGGAAAATAGCGAACGGCTGCTTAATATCACCGGCGAATTGCTGAATATGACGCAGGTAGAATCAGGAAAACTACAGTTGAAGCCTAAGATAACCAAACCTATAGAGTTGATAGAATATGCAATAAAGGCAAACCGTGTGCAAGCCGAGAAGTTCAACATTCAAATAGAAGTGGAGTACCCTGAAGACAAAATAGGTAAACTGTTTGTCGACAGTGAGAAGATAGCTTGGGTGCTGACCAACCTTCTTTCCAATGCCATCCGGTATTCACCGGAAAACGGTCGTGTAGTAATAGGGGCACGTCAGACAGATGATGGATTCATTGAGATGTTTGTACGGGATTTCGGGAAAGGGATTGATCCACGTTATCATAAAAGCATCTTTGACCATTATTTCCGGGTTCCCGGAACTAAAGTACAAGGAAGCGGCTTAGGTCTGTCTATTTCCCGGGATTTTGTCGAGGCCCATAATGGTACGCTTACAGTAGACAGTAAGCTGGGAGAAGGAAGTACGTTTGTTATGCGGTTAAAAGCATGATCACAGCACAGGGGAGAGAATCTTTCAATAAGCGCTCTCCCCTGCTGCTTTTGAACCAAGCCGGAAAAGCTTACTCCAGCCTATGAACGGTAATATCGCTAAAATCCTGTAATAATGTCAGTAACATACCTTCATCATTGTATTTCTTGGATTTTATAACCATTGTAACATAATAGGTCGTTACTTCTCCCAACCTCTTTTCGTCCAATTGATAGGAAACAATATTGTACTCCTTGGAATTGAATTTCTTGGCCATACGGTTCAGTGTTTCTTTATTGTCTGTAGAGAACTCCACCATGGAACTTTTCATACCTATACTTTTAAAAAGATAGCTAAGTGCCTCAAGACCAATCAGCGTAAGGATTGTTGCTGAGATTCCCAGCCAGTACATACCGGCTCCAATAGCCAGACCGATGCCCGAAGTAGCCCAAATTCCGGCAGCGGTAGTAAGCCCGCGCACGATTTGTTTCTGAAAAATAATAGTACCCGCTCCAATAAAACCGATACCGCTGACAACCTGTGCCGCCACACGACTCGGGTCCAGGTCTATTCCCTCCATCTTCACTACTTCCATAAAACCATATTGTGACACAATCATAATGAGAGCACTTCCCAGTGATACTAGAAAATGGGTACGGTAACCGGCTTCTTTGGCACGATATTCCCTATCCAGACCAATAACAGTACCCAAAGCGCCTGCCACAAACAATCTTAAAATAAAATCCCACGTCATGCTCATCTTTAAGTCCTCCTTGTTTATTCATCGTCCTCATCATCTGTCAGTTCGGGCAAACTCAACATTCGTTGGCTGTCTTCTGCCGGAAGGGCTTCTACCTGGCGTAGTTTACGCTCTATGGCACGAGTACGTTTTCCCATAACTTCCTCTAACTGGTCTCCTGCATTCTGTAGATTTTTCTGTACCTTTTCCAGCAATCCTCCAAACTTTCCGAATTCGGTCTTTACTGCCCCTAACACATTCCATACTTCGCTTGTTCGTTTTTGAATGGCCAGTGTACGGAATCCCATTTGCAAACTATTCAGGATAGCTCCCAGGGTGGTAGGACCTGTAACCACTATCTTCCAGTCTTTTTGCAACATTTCCACCAATGCGGTCCGGCGGATCACTTCTGCATAGATATTTTCGAATGGCAGAAACATAATGGCAAAATCTGTTGTAAAAGGTGGGTCTACATATTTATCGTGAATGTCCTTTGCCATTTTTTTGATTGTGATTTCCAGTTGGCGGGATGAAGTTTCAATCAATGCGGCATCTCCGGCTTCGTATGCATCCTGATATTGCTCATATACATCTTTGGGAAATTTGGCATCCACAGGTAAATATACAGTATCATTACTATTTTCCTTTCCCGGAAGTTTAATGGCGAATTCCACAAATTCCGTTGCATTCTTCTTGGTTTTGACATTCGCCGCATATTGTTCCGGACTCAGCATCTGGTCCAATAAAGCCCCTAATTGTACTTCTCCGAATGTACCCCGTGTCTTCACATTGCTTAAAACTTTTTTCAATCCTCCTACATCCTGTGCCAGACTCTTCATCTCTCCCAATCCTTTCTGTACATTCTCCAGCTGCGAACGTACTATTTCAAAGGATTGTCCTATACGTTCATTCAATGTTTTCTGTAATTTTTCTTCTACCATTTGCCGCATGTCATCCAATCGTTTTTCCGTACTTTTCACCAAGGCTTCCTGTTGCTTGCCCATTGCTTCAAATTTTTCCCGTTGCATTTCATTACCGGTCAGCAGGTTTTTATGCAAAGTATCCTGCATATTGCGGATAGAATAGTTCAAGGTTTGATTCAGTTCATTACGCAGTTCGCGGATATTTCTTCCCAGCTCGTCCCGGTTTTCTTTCATTTCTTCGCGTAGCAATCCTTCCAGACGTTCGGTTTGCAGACGATTGTTTTTAGTAAGTGCGATTACAATATTAATTATCAGCAGGATAATAATTACGGTTAATAAAATTTCTGTCATGATTCTTGTTTATTTTGAGCAAATGTAGCAAAAAGCCATGAATTTAATCGTTATATTTGCAGCGAATTTGGCAAAAGCACTCCATTAAATAGTATATGAAGTATAAATTATTAGTTTTAGACCTAGACGGAACGTTGACCAATCAAAAGAAAGAGGTAACGGAACACACACGTCGTACACTTATCGAAGCGCAAGAGCGCGGAGTAAAAATTGTTTTGGCATCGGGGCGTCCCACATACGGTGTGGCTCCACTGGCCGAGATCTTAGAGTTGCGGAAATACGAAGGTTATATACTTTCGTATAACGGAGGTGAGATCATAGACTGGAAAACCGGTGAGATGATGTACGAGAATGTGCTCGATCCGGATATATTGCCTTACCTGTATAAATGTGCCACCGACAATCATTTTGCTATCGTCACTTACGATGGAAAATATGTATTGACTGAATATCCGGAAGATGAATATGTATTGAAAGAAGCTATTCTGAATGTGATGACTCCCAAGAAAGTGGATCGTTTTCTGGAGGCAATAAAATTTCCTATTGCCAAATGTCTGATTGTAGGTGAACCTACGCGGCTTGCAGTGCTTGAAAAAGAAATGTACGAACACTTGAAAGACCGTATGGGCGTATTCCGTTCCGAACCTTATTTTTTGGAATTGGTTCCTAAAGGTATTGATAAAGCACAATCACTGGCCGTATTGCTAAAAGAAATCGGTATGACAAAAGAAGAAATGATTGCCGTTGGTGATGGTTTTAACGATCTTTCTATGATACAATATGCCGGATTGGGGGTAGCAATGGCCAATGCTCAAGAAATAGTCCGTCAAAACGCCGACTACATCACCCTTTCTAACGAAGAAGATGGTGTAGCCGCGGTAGTAGAGAAATTTATTCTTTAGGTTTCCGGTCAAAGAAAGGATTTTTAGAGGATGCACTGACAGGGATGGCATAAACCTGGGTGCATCCTTCCAGCCAGTTCAGACGCTGCGCTGCTAGTCCGGCCGAGAACATGACCCGTGTGTCCACCCTGTTGTCTGCTGCCGTGGCACAAGCTGATCCGATGGCAATGCCCACATCGACACTATTGAGAGCACACGGCACTCCTTCTTTGCGAGACACGCAGGTGGCATATCCACAATGACCACAATTCAATCCTTGCGCCTGTTCGTGGGTACCTATTAACAGGACACATTCCGCATTCAGAATATTTTCCGCATCGCGCAGAAAGAATTTCATTCCATGCTCCGCAACCATTTTCACCATCATTTCCGATAAAATATTGATATCACCATCCGTCACCATGGCTATTTCAATAATGTCAACACCTTTTCCTTTGGGAGCAGTGCGCGCTGCCGTCATCATTTGTCGGGCCACATGCAACACATGCTCATGGCGGCTTTCTCTTTCATTCAATATCATATAAATCTTAGTTATAAGTTAGCTGTTGATACAAAATTAGTGAATATGAATGATATAAGGCTCCTGCTTTAAGCCTAAAAAGTATAAAAAGAGTCACCGGCTAAAAAAATATCAAAATAAAAAGAGAAATATAGTGGATAATCCAATTATTTATCGTTCCTTTGACAACGGAATATAAAAAGATAGTTTTTTCGATTGACTCAATTCATCTCACACTTGAACCGTTTCTATTCTTCTAACTAAATTTTTAAATTCAAAGTTTACTTAATTATTTATTTATCAATTTTTATTTTATGAATTTGTATATTGGAAACCTTAACTATAATGTTAGGGAAGGTGATTTGAGAGGTGTAATGGAAGAGTATGGAACAGTAGCTTCAGTAAAACTTATTACTGACCGTGAAACACGTCGTTCTAAAGGCTTTGCTTTTGTAGAAATGCCTAATGATGACGAAGCCAAAGAAGCTATCAAGCAATTGAACGGTGCAGAATATGTAAACCGTACTATGGTTGTAAAAGAAGCACTTCCTAAAGCATAAGGAATTAGACATTCCACATCACATAATGGCGACAGAGTGAATCTCTATCGCCATTTTTTCTTGAACAGCTTTTGAAAATACATGAAAGGCTTATGAATAAGGAAACGGACATCTGTTTTTGTCAGAATGTCCGTTTCTTGTTTGGTATTTGTTCTTTAGAAAGCCATTTCCGAAGGCGGATTTACTCCACTCCTATTTCGTCAACAAACAAAAACGCTTTTTCGCCAGGCATGGAATGCCATGCGGGAAGTTTCGGAGTAACTTCTGCTATGATTTTAATATAGCGGGCTTTTACTTTGTCAAAAGAGACAGAGTCTTTGCGGCTCTGCATTTTAGTTCCTTTTTCCACAACGGGAAAATCTTCGGAGGCTACCCTGCGGAAATTTTTCCCGTCCTCAGAAACTTCCACCTTCAGACCTGTTGTACCAAAGATAGCATCGCCTGTGTTCAACATTATGTTTACGAAAACTGAAGACACCTCCTTAGGCTCAAGTAAATCAAGGGTCACATTCATATCTGTCCCGTAGAAACCAATCCAACGTCCTGAGCGATAATTCATATCCCCATATAATCCGTCTATCAAGGTACTTCCTCCTTTAAAAGTATATGATTTATGAGGAATGGTATTCAAGGTAACCGGTTTCATTGTGGCTGCATTAAAATGTATTTCCTCCTTACTTATCTGACTGGCACCCTGCGGACGAACTGCAATGGCTTGTATGATAACATCTTTATCCACTTGTATAGTGTCGGTATACAATGGGGATTGCACATCGGGAACGCTGCCGTCCAATGTATAATGTATTTCCGCGTCATCAAACGTCTGAAAAGCAATCCGGGCTTTTCCTTCATCGGGAGCCGGAACAATATCAATGTTCACATCATAAATGTCCTGGCGAAAATCATAACCTCTATCCCGGTAGATAGCCAGCAGAGCCGGTAAACGTTTCAAGAAACTGTCGAAATTTTTATGTGACGGTTCCGTCCATTGAATCTCGGACAAGGCAGCCATACGGGGAAGAATTTGCCATTCCATCTTCAAACTGTCACGCGTCCATTCTGTCCATATGCATCCTTGGGTACCGATGATATATTTTCGTTCATCCTCTGCCAATTCATTAGAAACAGGTTCAAATGTATAGACACGTCCAAGGCTTTTAGTCCCTTTTATCCGGTTGTAAGTAGGATTGCTGAAATAAAGATACTGAATAGGAGTCATAATCGCATCATGGTGCAGACGGGCGGCTTCGATACCACCTTTGACACCGGTCCATGACATCACTGTGGCACCTGGAGCCAATCCTCCCTCCAACATCTCATCCCAGCCCAGCATTTTACGCCCTCTGTCATTGATAACTTTGCCTACCTCGGACATGAAATAGGTCTGTAATTGGTTCTCCTTGCTATGTTTTGGTGTATCTTTCAAACCCAGTTCCCGAATTTTAGCTTGACATACAGGGCATTTTTCCCAACGTACTTTCGGACATTCATCCCCACCAATATGGATATAAGGAGATGGAAAGATATCCATTATTTCATTCAATACATCTTTGGCGAACTGTAAAGTCCGGTCGTTTCCTCCACACAGCACATCAGGGAATACCCCCCATTTACAAGGAATCTCGTATGGACCTCCCGTACAACCTAATTCCGGATAGGAAACCAAAGCTCCCATCATATGTCCCGGAAGGTCAACTTCGGGGATTACAGTAATAAAACGGTCAGCGGCATACTTGACAATTTCTTTTGCTTCTTCCTGTGTATAAAAACCGCTATGAGGAGTTTCATCGTAGGTCTGGGTTTCACGGTCAATCAATGTACGCGGACGCATCGAACCTATTTCCGTAAGTTTGGGATATTTCTTGATTTCAATTCTCCAGCCTTGGTCTTCGGTCAGATGCCAATGAAAATAATTGATATTGTGCAGTGCCAGCATATCAATGATTTGTTTCAGATAAGAAACCGGAAAATAATGGCGGCCCACGTCTACCATGAAACCGCGATAACCGAAACGAGGATAGTCATTAACAGTTCCCACCGGGATGGCAGCGGATACCTGTTTGTTTTTGGTCAACGGCAAAGCCTTGTAGAGCGTTTGTATTCCATAAAATACTCCCGACTCACTTCCTCCATTCAAATGGATGTTTTCAGAAGTTACCTCCAGTTGATACCCCTCTTTGTTGGTAATGGAACCGTCAACCGCCAAAATGATGGAGTTCTTCCTTGCGGCTTCAGTTGTTGTCCGGACAGTAATTCCCGTTGCCTCTTTAATATAGGAAGCTAAAAATTCTGCCGTCCGTTGCAACTTTTCATTGCCTTCCGGATAAACAATACCGGTTTGCGGATTAATAACAAAAGGGTGGGCTTGAATGTCTTGACTTACTTCTTGGGGCTGCGGAATGACATTCAGATTTCCGATTTCTGTTTTTGTAGGGGAACATGCGGACAGCCCCAATACCATCCACATTCCCACTCCTGCCCATTGCATCAGTTGTTTTTTCATAGTGGAAAATTTATAATTGCAAGGGCAAAGATACAAAATCCGACTTTATCTGCCAGTATGCCTTAACCGAATCTTGCTTTTTTTCAGCAATGTTTTTCCTCCTATAATCAGAGTTACGGCAGTAATCACCATCAAAATGCCCAGAATAATGCGCGGTGTCAGCTGCTCTCCAAAAATCAGTACTCCGAAGAATAAAGCTGTAACAGGCTCCAAAGCACCCAGAATAGCAGTGGGGGTGGAACCAATGTAGTGTATGGCCTTTGTCATGGTCACCAACGAAATAACAGTAGGAAAAACAGCCAGTGAAACTGCGTTCACCCATAACAAGGGTGTAGGGATAGGCTGCAATCCTGTACAGAACTTCAATCGCACCACATAAACAGACAGGCCGAAAAGCAGGACATAGAAAGTAAGCTTGGCTATAGGCATATCCTTCAGGGAAGAACGGTTTACGCCAACTATATAGATAGCATAAGACAAGGATGATAAAAAGACAAAAGTAATCCCGACCAGGCTGAGTGTCTGTCCTCCCGGACTTTTACAGAGCAAGGAAATTCCCACAAAGGCCAGCGCTATGGAAAACATAGTGACCGGCGATACTTTTTCCTTAAATACTACAGCCATAATAATAGCTACCAGTACCGGGTAGACAAACAGTATGGTGGATGCGATACCGGCATCCATGTAGTTATAACTCATAAAGAGAAACAGGGAAGAGAATGAGAACAGCAGTCCCATGATGCAAAGTGGCAGCACATCCGCTTTCTTAATGGCAAAAGATTGCTTTTGCATCTTCATCATGATACCTAGTACAACTATAGCCAGTGCATAGCGATAAAATAATACCGAGTCTACGCTCATTCCTGCACTATAAAGAGGAAGGGTGAACAGTGGGTTCATGCCGTAGCTGGCTGCTGCGATTGCCCCAAGGAGAAATCCTTTAGTCTTGTTGTTAGTCATCGTTTTTATTACACGCTTTAAAATCGGCGCGAAATTAGATATTTGTCAGCAATAAACAAAGGAAAAATGCTTTATTCTTTCACTCTGACATCTATTTATTTTAATTATACCTAATCAACAAATATAAAAGAATTTATATCACCTGTAGCAGCTGAAAAATTATATGAAATGATTGAACGGACACGGACAGAAAGGGAAATGCAGGTTTGTTCTTTCTGTCCGTGTTCCACTATGGATCAGCTCAGTTTATGAATAACCAATCCCGAACGAAGTTTCGGTTCAAACCAAGTTGTTTTGGGCGGCATGATATTGCCGGTATCGGCAATATCCATTAATTGTTTCATAGAAACAGGGTAAAGGGCCAAAGCCACTTTCATTTCACCGCTGTCCACACGCTTCTTTAATTCCTCCAGGCCACGGATACCACCTACAAAGTCAATCCGTTTGTCGGAACGAAGATCCTTGATTCCCAATATTTCATCCAATATCAAGTTGGAAGAAATAGTCACGTCCAATACTCCGATAGGATCATTGTCATCGTATGTGCCCGGTTTTGCTGTCAAGCTGTACCATTTACCGTCCAGATAGAGAGAGAAATTGTGAAGAGCCTGTGGTCTATAGACCTCAGTTCCTTTCTCTTCTACCACAAAATTCTTGCTGACAGCGGTCAGGAATTGTTCCGGAGACAGCCCGTTCAAGTCTTTTACAACACGGTTGTAATCAATAATAGTCAGCTGGTTGGCCGGGAAACATACAGCCATAAAGTAATTGTACTCCTCATTTCCCTGATGGTTTGCATTTTGCTGCGCTTTTTCGGCGCTGTCAGCTCATAGCTTAAAGAAAGCAGGTCTTTGATGGCATCATCCAGTTCCAATTTACCAAGCTGAATACTGAGCCACTTCTCCTTATTCATGTGATAGGCCGGAAAATAGCCATCCTGCCCGCGAAGAGAGCCAATTAACAGCGGATCACTTTTCACATTGAGGACATCAACGATGCCTGCTTCCGGCAGTCCCAACTTATCAGCAGATACTTCCAGAACCACACCATACCATTTATTATTGTCGTTGTGCCGCAGCACAGCATTCCAGTCATGCCAGGGGTATTCCGGCTCTGTGCCGTACTGCTGGCGTACCCATGTAAATAATTCTTGTCGTGTCATTTCATCGCTTTTCCGTTGTTTATGTGTGGCTTTGTGCAACAACCTGTTGCACAAAGTTTTGCCTCAGATGCCTCTCTACACTGCATCGATATCAGAAATCATCCAACGCAGCATCTATCTCTTCCAGCCGGTCAATCCAGCCCAGGTCAGATTTCTTCTTGGTTGCTGGACTTTTCTTATTACCACAAACCACTTCGAACCGTTTTTCTTCCATCCCGAACAAACCTTTTACCTGAATTCTGAAATCCGGCTTGTTGTTGGTCAGTCCCTGTATGAGCTGCACATTCTCGAATCTTGGCAGGAGGATTTGACGGATAGCCTGAATATCTTGCTTCTTAATACAGGGGGCCTCCATGAATTTTTTCGTTATATAAGGTTTTATATCTGCCAGTACCTGTGACATAGAAGCTTTCTTTCGAGTATCAGCCATAATAATCCTCTCTATTAAAAATTCATTACAGATATTAAACAGTGGATTTATCAAATGCTGTTTTTATGTTATTTCGATATATCTGCATTATCGCATTAGATTTCCTGCACTATTTTATTGAAAATAAGATGTGTGAAAACATCGTCAACTTGTCTAGCAATTTTCTTTGAATCTACCAGCGTACCAAGCTCAATATTTCCTTCTTGTCCGTGATAGGATAAATTTGCAGATGTAATCAGTGTTTGTTGCTCATCAACTGAAATTACCTTTGCGTGTAAAGCAGCCATAGAATCCTTACTTCCTGCAAAATTGTATATATGCAAAAATCTTCCTTTATACCGACAAAGTTTATCAAAGCCTTTTTGGTTCTCGATGTTATTCACAAAGAATTTCACATAAACACCCTTTTGGCTTTTTTCAATAAGAACATCAACAAGGTCAGAAAAGTATCCAGACAGCGAATATCCCGTAATCAAAACACTTCGTTTTGCTCCCCGGATCATCCCTCCAACAGTGTTCTTTGTTGATTTTGCTCTTACAGAAAAAGATGGAGGTACCGTAGTTACTAATGAAGCAGTTACAGCCTTTTCTTCGGCAGAGGTCGCTGTAACTAATTGATATATTTCTTCTGCTTGTTTCTGAGACAAGGAAGGGTATCGTTTCATTATTTGCGGAATAGATTGTTTTGTATTCGCGATTCTGTCCGCTTCAATTTGACCAAGTAAAATATCTAAATTCACATTTCCAGTTGACATAGCTCACACACCAACTCTCTGAAATACGACTCTCGTTCGCGACTTGCAATGGGGACTACCAAGCCGCGATCAAGCATACGGTTTCCATTTTCACAGGCTGTTTCAGAAATCATACAACAGGAATGGCAGGCTGCTCCGTTAAGGTTATTTCCAGCCGGAGCATTGCTCATACATTCTGGATCATTAGTGCAGAGAAGCGCCTCTTGGAATGCATCTTTCATCAAAGGAACTAATTTACCAATGTTACCAAGCTCTACTAAGCCTCCTAAAGACCCTTCCTTGTCAGCACTTCCTGTGTACAGGAGAATACCGGTCATTTTTTCACTGAAGTAAATTCTTTCTCGTATTGCCGAAGATGAATATCCAGATGCCATCGACATTTGCTTAATCAGCAAATGTGCGAAAGTGTGCATTAAAACATAGGTTGCATTTCTCTTTACATTTAGTGTCCAACCTTTAGCATTGCAGAACTCTTCATAGCACTCTTCATATCTCTGGGAAAGTGCCTTTACTGACGGAATACCAAGCCACTTCTCTAATGTCTCTTTATTAAACTCGATGAAAACACCTTCGCCATTGACCTCGGCCGCCGGCAACCATTTTTCACTCTTTCCTTTATTAAGGTAAACAACATTAGCCTGGACATCTGCATCCGGATCAGGGGCATCTACGCGAGTAAATCCAAGCAATACCTTTACTTCACGAAGGCGAGTGATTCTGATAACCCTACTAAAATAGGGTTTCAGATATGCTGGCAAACTGTCCTCCTCCGCTTTGAAGTGTTTTTTATTAGAAGCATAAGCAGGATCATTATGATGAGTGATAGCATCATACTCCATCTGCTTAATTTCTTTGAACTCTGTTATATTACTCAATCTACGAGTTAGGGCTTCATCAAACTCCGCGCGAGAATAATTTTCAGCAAAATACTTTTTATATGCGGCAGTTACACCATCATCTCCCATTACATCCTTCAAAAGTTCGATATCATGAAGATGTTCATCGACTAAATTGTATAAAGGATTAACCCACGGCGGAATAGAAATAGCACTCCTGCTTACAGAGAAATAGACATTTGATGCACCTCTCTGTGATGGGATTACCTTTTTATCGCATCTTTCATTTCTTGATCTCGGACGGAAAGGATGATGACCTGAACAGCGCAATTCGCTAAAGTTATCTTCTTGCGTAGCTCCGCTCATGCTTCTTTTGGCGCCACACAGTTCACACTCAACCCACATATCCGCAAGCGTTGAAGTATTTCCTGTCGAGTACATTTTTAACTTTCCTTTGCAGTTGGTCGTGCCGCGATGAACCCACCAACTCCACGGAAAATCATCCATGTGTCCATTTTCGCATATAGTAATAAATCGAGACGGGTATGCAGGTTTGTGGCACTCCGGGCAAGTAACGCCGAATCTCAAATACCTTTCTAGGTCAAAATTATCCCGTGCATCGAAAAGACGACCACACTTCAAATTTGAACACACATGAATGGTAGGAAAAGAAATCACCGGCACATCTCCAGAATATGAAGTACGAGGCATATAAAAGCAATCAACGCCAAGATAAGAAGCCAACCTTCCGTCAATAATTTTCTTGCCCTTTTCTTTCCAATAGTTAATATCAAGTACCGTTACCGAATCCTTGACAGCATCAACAATCGCACCTGGGCCGAATGTTGTAATAATTTGGTTAGGGCGCAGTTCGCCCAATTTATTGTTATCGTATCCTGCCATCTTACTCCTCCGTGTAATAGAACATATTTGCCGCGTTTTCCACTTCACGCATAGAGCTTAGTGTAGCCTTCTCGGTATCCTTACATGACTGTCCATAATAATTCATAAGGCGGTTATATTTATCAGTTCCATAAACATAGTACCGCAAAGGCTTGCCTTGTGCTGCCAGCATCTTCCACCAATCAATAAACTGGTCAATTTCATTCTCCGCATCCAGTCTTACTTCTGGTTTAACTATATTAAGCCGGTCAAGGATTAAAGCCTTTATCTCGGACATTTGTATATCAGAAAGAGCTGCAATATCAGCTGCTCTTTCGTTGGATGCCATTTCTGGATATTTTAACCGAATCGCAGAAATTATAAGAGCGTGCATTACGCGGTCTCTTGCTCGCGCAGAGAACGGAGTTGCTGTTGTACCTTCAACAAACCTATATAGCTGCGAATGATAACCCGTAAAATTCTCATAATGTGACAAGTCGCGTGGACGATATGGGTTATAAAGCGTAAAAACAAGTCCTGGGAAAGCACGACCAATTCGGCTTGTTGCTTGAATATATTCAGAATTTTGCTTTGGCTGTCCGGTTACAACCATTAGCCCAAGGCGGTCAACATCCATACCGACCGCTATCATATTGGTTGCAACGGCTGTATCGAGACAATCCTTTGAATCACAAGTAGCCTCCAACTGTCTTAATTTATTCGGAATCTCGTAAGAAGACATTCTGGAAGTTATCTCCACCTTCTTGTTTAGATAACGAACCTTATCCATATTGTATTTCGTTTTAATTCGATAGATTCGTTTCGGAATGTCGTCTTGTAACAAGCGTACTGCACCGCCAAGTTCTCGAATACTGTTGTAATATCCCACCAAGGAATAATACGGATCAATCACATCCTTGTATTCATCCCGCTGAGCAAGTTGATAAGAAGTCTGAAGAATGATTGCATACATTCTTAACAGTGTCGTCTTTACAGATTGACCTGGTGCGCAGACTCCAACATACTTTCGGAACGGATCATCTTTAGTGGATATTTCATTGATGAAGAAACTGTCACCAATTTCAAACCCGTTAGGAGGAAACTGTGCAGTTGATTGTCGTGCATAAAGGCATCTTGTCTGCTCCGATGCGTTTTTAATGGTGGCAGTTGAAACCACATACTTCGGCTTAATCCTCTTATCGCCATAAGTACACATATCCTCAATAATGGTTTCGTATGCACCATAAACCGTTCCAAGAGGCCCCGTGATCAAATGAAGCTCATCTTGAATGATTAGCTCAGGTGGAAGAAACGGTCGAATCGGAGTTAATGTTGAAGTTGGAAGCTCTTGCGTCCTGTTGTGTCGTTTATGTTCTTCACCAATGGCAACATACCCATCACGGCTGCAAACCCTATCAACTCTTCCAAACAACGCATTTGTCTTAACATCCCAAGGAAGGCGGGCAAATTTATCAACAGTAGACAAAATAATTGTCGGACATTTCGCATAAATTTCCTCATCAACAAGATACACTGGAATCCGAATACGATTCTGTTTGTACTTATAAAACATACAATTTCTATCTGCACAATAAATAGCAACAGATTTTCTATCAGGATCAATATAAAACTCATCTTCCGTAAGAGGTTTTCCGCAAAATGGGCAAGTCAACAGCTGCTTGTAAAGCAGATTTCGTTTTCTTCTTGCTTCGCCCGGCTTATCATCTTTTTCTACTAATTCATCAAATTTGTTAGGTGTGACACCTCCACCTACCCAGAAACCAATACTAATAGGTTCCTTTCCATACTTAGGATATGTTTTTTGACGAATAAGTTCAGCAGCAACAACCATTTTCGTTATTCGATCTCTCTGCTGTGTTGTCAAAAGGCGTAACGTATAACGGAGCATTGCGGTAACTCCACCATCAGCGTTGTACTCAGATGCATCAGAAGCTCGCAATCTTCGATTAGCAATCACAAACGCCATCAAACCCAAATATGCCTCAGTTTTACCGCCGCCAGTCGGGAAATACAGCAAATCGACTACATCCCGGTCCTTATGCTCTGGATTAACAATTCCACTCAAATTCATCAGTATGAAAGCAATCTGGAATGGTCTCCAGCCAAAATCTGTATCAGGCTTTCTTGGGTCTACAAAATCTCTAAAGTTGCACTCTATGCCAGCGCCATGCTTTTTAGAATAGCTCATGATATTTCGCTGAAGTAACATGGAGCAGTTCATAAAGCAAAATGCATCAAAAGCGACTTCATCATTTGCAATCAATTCGATGCCTTCACGGATTCTATTCAACGCTTCGCTACAATGGGAAATTACCTTATCGCCAATTTTTTCTTTAAAATCAGCATTGGACATTTTATCATCCGAAATTAGTTTTTCATGAATCCATTTTCCATAAGAATCAGCCAAGACATTTAATCGCTCAAAGATACCCGCCTTGTTTTTGGTATTGGACATGAACCGCATTGAGAAAAAGAACTTATCAAACCCCTTCAAAGCAGCACTTACGCTAGGAAACTCATATTCTGGGATAAAATCCGATTTTACCCAAAAGGTTCTGCCTTCTACCGCATCATCCCATGTCGCAGCACAATTCCTGCCACGGCCCAAAATGGGACGCTGTTCAAAATAGAACTCATCTTCTGCAAGTACATCACGGCAAATATTCTCTGCAAAGAATACTCTATCTTCATTTTCCGAGTATGCCTTAAGTTCAACTTGGAACATCATTGATTCAACTTCGTTTTCGGAGTTTTTCCGTCTATTCATAACATAAGCTGTTACCAAGGAATATCCCGTTTTCAAAGGAATTCTGGAAATATGGACGATGACATTTGAATCTTCCTGAAGGCGTAATTCGGTATTTTTTCAAACGAATCGAAATCGACAACGATTGTGGATGACATTGGCTGTCGGGTATAACTGGCATGGTTATACTCTTTGCCATCTTTTCCAACTCTCTTCTCAACCGAACGAACATAGTCGCCCCATTTTACATCAATATTGATTGTTTTCGTAGAGGAAGCAATATAGAAGCTTATGCCGATTGAAGTTGGCAACTTGAAGCTGGTGGTCATTATGGGTTCATTATCATCATCCTCGCCGGCGGTATAATCCTCAGAATCCCCATAAGCGATATCAGAATCCACCTCTTGCTCTCCAGCAGTGGAAGCTTCTTTTTCTTCGGTCTGAGAAGCAAGCATTCCGATGATATATGAGCTTTTGGGGTTTTCGTCCAATATTTCATTCTCGGATTGCGGCCCCAGCAAATCAGTTCTGAGTGCATTGATAATCTTTTGCCGCACTTCTGAATACTTAAATCTATCAGGCATTTTTTATCCCTCCTCGACCCTATGAGCTGTACCCAAAGTGTACTTGCAGGTGTTACCAAGTTTAATGTTGTCATCAGAAATCAAACGATACTCCCACACTTTGTGGTCCGGATCAGCCGTAGACGCAAAGTGGCACCATTTGATTCCTTCGCGAGCTTTCGCAACCACATCATCTGCCGTCACTTCGTTAGAAGCCTTTACCTCTACCATAAATTTACCGCTCGTTGTTTCTACTAAGAAGTCAGGATTGTACTGTTGACCAGCTTGCCAGAAAAGTCCCAACTGATTCAACGGCGGTTTAATCCAGCGGATTACATCTGGATCTTCTTCAAGAATGATAGAAAACAAGCGTTCAGTATCACTGTCAAAAGCATTTTCTGTGTAGTAGGCTTTTTTGTACCCTGTGAACAAATATTTCTTGATGTTCGACTTATCGGTAAACGGCTTGTCAAAACGAACACGACCATCCTTTTTAACATTCTTGACAAACTTGCGGAACAGAATCAAGTCCTTCTGAACAATATGGATGTCCTCCGTCTTACGTTCTGTGTGTTCAAAAATCTGTTTTCTAATATCCGATACAATCAAAGAGGCATAACGACGAACGATTTTCCGTTTATCCTCTTCATCGCCTTCAATTTGAGCAAGATACTGCTCTACCACATCAATGATAAAATCCGCATCTTCATAGGACAGTTCGCTAATAGAGTCAAGAAGCATACAAGCCAGTGTATTCAGAGCATCATCAACTTCCAGAATCTGCGCGTCAACAGCAGTCAGAAGTTGCTGATTTATAGCATCAAATCTTTCGATTTTTGCCATAGCAACCTCAAAATCCGGTATTGTTCTCTTGACTACAAACCGCTTGAATTTCACTTCAGATGTCGTCTGAACCAAGATTTTCGGAACAGAGATTGCTTTACCAGAGTACTCTTTAATTTTCTGAACAAACTCATCCTTTGAAAGGGGCTTCTTTCCTTTGCTGATAGTTGAGGCTGTTTCCAGTGTCTCCGATGTTTCGTCATTCTTTTTATCAGGTTCACCAGTCTCCACATCGAAAAGCTGATCCAATGTCATCTGTTCATTTCCGTAAGAATCTGATTCTTTCTTCTTTGTAGCTCCAAATGCCTTCAGATAAGCCGCATACAGTTCCTTCTGTGTTTGAGTGTTGATGTTGATTTCTGCGAAGGATTTTACACCTGCATCGGTTACAGCAAAATCGAAAATACTCAGCTGACCATCATCAACAGGACTGTTAATATCTACGGTATCCGAAGGCTCGACCACTGTTTTATCCAAGTCACGATATTTAAAAATGTCACTGTTTTTAATTTCATCAACCAACTCTCGGTAATGATCATGAGCAACAATGTCAAGGGTATCTATATCCTCATTACCCGTAGCACGCCCAAATGGCAGACGAAGTCCTCTTCCGATAGTTTGCATCGCTAAGATGTCACTCTTTGCTGCATTTAAAGGAATAATGGTAAAAAGGTTGTTAACATCCCAGCCTTCTTTCAACTTATAGACATGCAGGACAATCTCAACAGGATTTTGTGCGTTTTCAATCGAAAGCAGCAGTCGAATATTTTCCTCTGATTCATCACCCTTCATATTGGAATGAATCTCAATAACTTTCCCTTTATATTTACCGCCCAAGAAGCTATCACTATCAATCAATGCCCTAACTTCTTTAGCATGGTTTGTGTCACGGCAAGCAATCAAAACGATGGGTTTTACATACGGTAGTGCATTATCACCGCAGAACTGTCGAATGACACCTTTACGATGTTCATGAAGCGTCAAACCATCACGGATTTTCATCTCCTCGATGTCCTCGGAACTATAACCCGCCATGTTGGATCTTCCCATCACAACAGGCGTTTTCAGATAACCCTCTACGGCTCCTCTGGCAAGATCATAAGCGTAGATTACATTATTGGTCGATTTTGGTGTTGCAGTAAATTCCAAGCCAAGCACCGGCTTCAGAAAGTTTATTGCCTTCATGGAAGCGGGCGCATAGTAACGGTGCGCTTCATCCATGCAAATTACCAAGTCATCAAAACTGGACAGTACCTCAGCAAAGGACATCCCAAGGGTTTCCTTAAATTTATGGAAATTAAACTGTGAGTCCGTTTTACTATTAAATATCTTTCCAATATTGAAGATAAACAGCTCAATCTCAGAGCCTTTTTCAAACTTAAGACTCATCTGCTCATATCTAACTGGATATGAATCATAATTCTCGCCGTCATAAACCTTTGGTCGCCCCATTTCTGCCTCTAATCCCTTGAAAATGTACTTAGGGTGATTGGGGTTCGACTCTTTCCTCAGTTTTTCATAGATCGTATTTCCAGGTGCCAAAATAAAGAAATGACGATACCCCTTGGTCTTATAGAGGTAATACATGCAAGCACCCATCAGACGAGTCTTTCCAATACCCGTTGCCATGGCATAGCAGAAAGATGGGAAATCAAATTTATCATCAACCTGTATTTTCCGATGCTTCTCACAATATTCCGTTGCTACAGCTTCAATCGCTGTCTTGCTGCCCTTCTTATAATCGCAGTGAGTACTGATTGCATCCAGATAGGAAAGTGCTTCCTGCTGGGGGTTGCGCAGACTCATGGCATATCCAATTTTTGTTACAATATCAGCCATTTATCGCACCTCACTTTCAAATGTACACTTGTCCAGTAAATCTTTCGGAATACGCCTTACTTCAATGTTATCCGGCAATCTCAAATCAGACTGCACCTTCGTACTATATATCAACAGCGACTGATTCTCACCGAGGGTCGTTGCAATAGAGCGAATATACTCACCGTTCACAAATTCTTTCGTAATATGGATGAACCGGCTTTCAGACGAATGTCCGTGATACACACCATCTGGTTTGTATTTGAAACCTTCGATCTTACAAATAGCTTCACATAACATATCAAAGGTGTACTCCGGGTTAATCTGGTAAATCGGCAAGCGCTCGTTCTTAATTAGCAGGCTTGGCGCAAGTTCATAGAAGTGATAGCCACTTCCACCTTCCCAGTTTACTGCTTTTGTAATACCTCCAGCATCTTCACCATTTACAACCCGATCAAGCCGAACCTTACAGTGGGTGTACGCATGATTCCCAAGTTCAATCCCAACCCATTTTCTTGCCATCTTTGTGGCTACAGCAGCTGTTGTTCCGGAACCCAAGAAAGAATCCAAAACCCAATCTCCCGGTTTCGTTGTCATTTCAAAAATTTGTCGAATCAACTGCTCAGGTTTCTTTCCGTTGCCGAATTCAACAGAACCTTCTTTCGTTAAATTCTTCATCCAAGCATTCATATCCCAGTAGGTTCCTTGAAGATCTTTCTTATACAATTCGCCATCAATGATTTCCGATGTGTCTCTTAGCCAAACGAACAAATTGCAACCATCATCTTTATAAAATTGCTCATATACCGTACCTTTGTTCTTACCTGTTCGCGGGGTATACTCTATTGAGAGATATTGATCATGAATATCATTTTCTCTTCGATAATCAATAATTCTGGTTCTTATTGAAGTTTGAGCATTCGTCGTTCTAAAAACATTTATTCCATGCTTTCTATATGCGTCCTTGGTGGTAAGTCCCTCCTTTTTGGCAAGTTGGTTAACAGACATAGTTTGAACGCCTACTCGACGATAAACTTTAATTTCATTTCCAACCCCATCAACAGTAGAGCCAATATACTCCTTCTTTCCCGGATTAACCAACACTGATGTATATTTCCAACTTTTTCCTTCATCAAGATATTGCTGGATAAGTTCAGACATTTCTGTATAAACATATGGTCCGTTAAAAAGAGGCAATAATGTATAGTCCTTAGCATATATGAGAATATATTCACAGTTCTTTTTCAGGCGTTTATCTTCACCACCACCAGATGCGCCAGCTATATTCTTCATGTTGACGGAAATCATATTTACAAAATTTCCTCGCCCAAAAACCTCGTCACAAAGGACCTTTAAGTATGCCTGTTCTTCATCATCAATCTGAATCCAGATTGTACCTTCTTCGCTAAGCAATTCTCTGAGAAGAACAAGTCTCTTCCGCATTAAGTTAAGCCATATACTATGTTCCAAGTTATCATCATAATGTTCAAATGCGCTACCAGTGTTATATGGAGGATCAATGTAAATACATTTAATTGAGCCGTAGAAATCCTGCTGAAGTGCTTGTAGCGCTACTAAGTTATCTCCATGGATCAGCATATTTTCGCTTCGAGGGTCTCCATATGATTTTTCTCGATCCTCCATCAAAATACGAGGCTCGATTACTTTATCATCATATTTTCCAACCCAGGTAAGTTCCAGTTTTCCCTTATGTTCCATTCCTGTGTCTCCTTATCTGTTAGAACTTTAGCACGACATTAACAAGCAAAATCGGCTGTATGTCAAATTGCTGGTTAAACTCAGCAATTTCTCTTTCGGCCTCTTCTTGGATGGAAGAGACTTTCTGATGGAATGATGTTTGAACCTTCTGAAGTTGTTTTTTCTTTTCATCAACTTTTTTGCGAATATCAACCTTCTCCAAAAAATCCTTTGCGGCAGTCGCCTCAGCAGACAACTCATCAATTTCTGCATTCATCTCCGCGATCTGGATGTTCAACTGTTCTCTTTGAATATCAGCCCAGTTTTCCACCTTGCGTTTGTTATAGTCCATCACCGGCTTAGATGATGCCTGATACTTAGATAACATTTCTTGAACCAGTGTGTCATAAATATTCCTGTATGAAGCCAACTCTTCATCAGTAGGTTTGAAATATCTGACATCATCATCATTCACATTTTCAAGTGCCTGAACAATATCGTTTTCCGTAAAATCAATATACCGACCTTGTTCATCACAGAGAAGAAGAACAGGGAAAAGCATCTCATTGTTAGAATTACAAAACGCACCAACAAACAATGTCCCGTGTGAACCGAAGGTTCTTTCACCCCAGTTATCGATTTTCCAGTAGTTCAGATTACCTTCGACATCCGGTTCTGCTACTTGAGTCCAAAAATCGACTTGTTGCAAATACTGATCAATATCGTTTTTTGTCTTTTCCAAAGCGGCACCCTTCGCTGCATCGCTTTCTGTCATCAAAATAGAACGGAGTTGAACAGCTTTCTTGTTGCGTTTTGCGTCAAGCTGTCTATCCAATCTGTCAAATGCTTTTTTGAATTCCGCCCTTGTTCCACAATTCTGATAAATTTCAAGAATTGTTTTTTCAAAACTTGTTCCCGATTCCAATGCACCAAGAGCAATATCGGAAGCTCCAAATACGCCATCAAATAGTTCAAACTTCTTGGATAGAATTTCGTAAACCCGGCGATCTGCTTCGTTGCCTGTGTTTAAAAGGTTGATAGCAACAACATCATATTTCTGCCCGTAACGATGGCAACGGCCAATCCTCTGCTCAATTTTCTGCGGGTTCCAGGGGAGATCGTAGTTAATAACAGTATTACAAAATTGTAAGTTCAAACCTTCCGAACCGGCATCTGTTACGATGAGAATTTTGGAGTGTTCCTTGAAGTAATCGACAATGGCATGCTTATATTCAACACTACGGCCATAGTTTGTCTTGCCAAAATTCTTAACCTGCCATGCACGGTATATTTCTTTTGTCATAGCATCATTAAAGTCGCCATTAAACAACAGAATATCATCTTCCTCGAATCCGTCTTTACGCAATTCAGAAGCAATGTATTTTTGAGTTCGCTTTGATTCCGTAAATACAACAACCTTTTGCGGAATATTCTGCTTTTCTTGATATTCAAAAGCCGTATGAATTGCAGTTTTTAAAGCTTTAACCTTTGCGTTGCTTTGAATACGGCTTGCTGTCTCGATGATTGCATCAACCTCGTCTATTTCCGCCTGGATCTGTTGTTTCTGGAAGAGAGTATCCTCGTCATCTATTTCCTCAAAACCAGATTCATCAATTTCGTCCTCAACAAAATTCCAGAATAGATCGAACCCATCTTGGGCGTTAGCTGACTTTGTACCCTCATATAACTTTTGAAGTCTATTCTTCAATACCTCAAAAGTTTCAATCAGAGCATAGCTCGATGATGCAAGTAACTTGCGGATAACCAATACAATAAGGCCTTTATTCGCATTAGGGATTGAGTACAGTACATCTTTTTTTAGAAAGTTATTTACCCTCATATACAGTTCAACTTCGTCGGGCGAAAGAATGAAGTCAATCGTTCTACATTCCCTCTTTTTGAAATCCATATATTTTCCAACATCCCGTCGAAGTGTTCGATATAGAACCGGTATCAGTTCTCTTTTTAATTCTGTATAATCTTGTCCCTCAATAAATCTTTTGTTAAAGACCTTCTCGCTTCCAAAAATCCGAGGATCAATAAAGGAAATCAGCCCATGAAGATCCGAAAGAGAATTTTGCAACGGCGTAGCTGTAAGCAATATTTTGGGAATGCCTTTAGAAAGCTCATACAGTCGTTTTGCTCGTTTCGTTCCGTGAAATACATTGCGTAGGTTATGAGCCTCATCAATGATAATAAAATCCCACTTAACATTAGAAAATCGTTGCATCAGTTTTGATGAATAATCATAGGAAGTAATAACAATCCTAACCTCATCTCTATTTTCCAAACAAGCCTTCCAAAAACTCAAATTGCTCTCCACGGTAAAACGATCTAAGATTGATGCCTGGAGATTGAATTTCTCTTCGAGTTCAACTTCCCACTGTTTACGAAGGGTTGCTGGAAGTGCAATCAAAACATGTTTTGCTCCTGAATCCAAAACATATTTAAGTGTAAGACCCGCTTCTATGGTTTTTCCGAGGCCAACTTCATCAGCAAGGACAATACCTCCTGTTTTTAAAGCTTGAATTGCAGCGCAAAATGCATTGATCTGGTGAGGGTTGATCTCAATGTTCGCGTTCAACAAACATCGAAACGGAGACTCCTCCAATTCTGCTTTTTTGAATCTTCCGTATTGTTCTAAAAGCAAATTTCCTCCCATCGCAATCACCCCTGTCTGTGTTCTAATTGTTCAGCTATACCCAACGCTATTCCTTTTGCCATAAGAGGAGGCACAGCATTACCAACTTGAACAAATTGTGCTGTTCTTGGTCCTTCAAAATAATAGCTATCAGGGAACGACTGAATACGAGCTGCTTCACGCACAGTAATGGAACGGTGCTGTTCTATATCGGGATGAATAAAATAGTGTCCATCCTTTGAAAGGTGTGCAAGTACCGTATGACAGCAAGACTCATCTCCCTCAACTACCTTAAAGCGATCCACAAAAGAATGTCTATTTTTGTGCGTTTTCAATTCCTCAGGTAAGTCGTTATAATTAAGGCGCTTGTGTCCATCATTCCATAGCTCTATTGCTCGTTTGTATATTTCAATATCCCGTTCTTTATTAGGACGACTCTTATGAAGCGTGAGGACATCATCCACTGTTCTAACTTCTGTCTCAGATACACACTTGCTCCATGTTTTAGTTCTGTATTCGGATGACCCAAGACCTGGCTTTAATTTAGGAAGGTCGGACAGCAAATCATTCACAGTAAATGGGCTTTCCTTTTTCAAAAACTCCGGATATGCCATCCCGCTGTTTTTTAACCAGCCAACAATTATCATTCTTCGGCGATTCTGCAAAACTCCAAAGCTCTTAGAATTTTGCTCATGCCACTCTATCTCATAACCAACTCTCCGAAGATATTTTTTCAAATTTTTAAAGGTTGTCCCCTCATTTGCAGATGAAATACCCATCACATTTTCAAAAACAAACATTCGAGGCTGATAGCGTTTCAAAACTCTCGCATACAATTTATAAAGCTCATTTCTTGGATCTTCAGCCATTGGATGATCCATGTGACTACTCTGGGCACGTCCAACAAGTGAGTATGCTTGACAAGGTGGTCCTCCTATTACTACATCTACGCTTTGAATATTGCGAAGTTTCATAATCCCATCTATTGTCTTAAAAATTCTAGGAAGCGTATCATTCGACATTGTTTCACAGATTACTGTTTTTGTTATTCGATTAGGTATCTTTTCCAAAAAAACGTCGCGTGTTATTTCCCCACGTAAATACTGATAATAAATATCTAACTGTTTAACTTGTTTCAAATAATAATAAGCACTTCTTGTAACTAATGTTTGCGCTGCGAACGAATTCATTTCTACATGAGCAATAGGATTAAACCCTGCTTGAATAAAGCCTTCAGAAAGCCCACCGGCTCCCGCAAACAAATCTATAAAATTATACTTGCCCTCGGCGGGGATTCTATTCGGCATAATGATTCTCCTACTCCATTTTATTTTTCTTGTTCAAAGGTAAGCCAACTACTTTCAATCGGTTCATAGTCGACATTATGCATTTCACAAAATTCCTTTATTTGTCGCATTGTAGAGATGTTAGGTTTGCTTCTTCCGGTTTCCCATCGACTTACGGTTGTTAAATTAACACTAAGTTCTTTTGCAAATGCCTCTTGTGAAAAAAGCAGGCGTTGCCTTGTTCGCTTTATAGTCTCTGCAAATGTCATATTGGTCGTCTCCTTGTATCTAAATGCACATATCTACTGCATTATTTTAGCATCAATTAGGCGTTTGGTCAATGAGTCAAACTCTTCTGCAAGCAGGGCTTTCGTGACACGAAAGCGATTTTCTGCTTGTTGGGGAAATTCCCCAATCCCCATAGAACGCTGCCTGTGGCATCGGGCTGCGCATCCGTTCCGAATGCTTTAACAGCAGTTCCTGCCAAAGAAAAGCCGGGATGCTTCCCATCCCGGCTTCAAAGAAATATTTCATTGATTTTTCTGCTGTTTATCATGATAATCGGCAAGAATTTTATCCAGCGTAATGGATTTCATGCTGGCAATCACATCTGTTTTCAACTCTTCGTAGGTATCATCCAGCACTGACTGAATCTTCCTGCCCACAGGGCAAAATGGTGATGGTGACGAATGAATGCCGATCATTTTGTCAATGGCATCCGGTTCCACTGCTGTACAAATCCGATAAAGTGTTATATCTTCAGGTTCTGCTGCAAGAGTCGCACCGCCAGTACCGGACTTCACATACAGAACACCGCTTTTTTTCAGCGCACTGAGAATACCCCTGATTGTCACCGGATTGCAGCCGGTAGAAAGCGACAGCAGTTCGCTCGTCACTTTATTCTCTGTTCCATATTCATGGATAAAGATCAAACAGTGAATAGCAATCGAACATTTGTTACTGACATGCATAATCTTTGCCCTCCACTTTTATATTAACATAGTACCCTCCTGCTGTAAATATTGACACGACACCTCACGACTGCTATACTGATATTAATATTGTAATTCTATTTTTTACATCAAAGGAGTGTTTATAATGAAGTGCTATCAGATTCTTTTCAGTCCCACTGGCGGAACCGAAAAAGTCGCCGCTGCAATCACTCAGAACTGGCCTGAAGTCCAGACGATTGATCTTTCCTCTACCTCCACAGATTTTGCATCGTTCTTCATTGAATCCGGTTCACTGGTGCTTGTCGCCATGCCATCTTTTGGTGATGTAGCCCCACAGCTGGCAATTGATCGTTTTGCTCAGATCAATGGAAATCGCGCGAAATGCGTTCTTGTGGCAGTATATGGGAATCGCGCCTATGGGAGTACACTTGTTCAAATGGAGGATACTGCAAATGC
>ENA-OOXF01000610-OOXF01000610.1-human-gut-metagenome-genome-assembly--contig:-NODE-610-length-27416-cov-2.134425_pt1 | contig 27416 bp, 35 predicted proteins | sample MGYA00241586_ERZ501341 | MGnify/ENA primary metagenome ERZ501341 (study PRJEB25962, sample SAMEA2042985) | human gut metagenome | biome: human gut; feature: human-associated habitat; material: faeces... | reverse complement strand
GAGCGTCACATATATCGTGGAACCGTGGAGGTCCTTGCCAGCATTGAGAATCGCGTTCAGCTCAGAATGACAGACATACATGTACTTGGTATCAAGGTCGTCGCCTTCCCTGCCCCAAGGCATGATATCGTCGTCGCAGCCAATCGGCATACCGTTGTATCCCAGTGACAGGATTTTATTGTCACGCACAATGCATGCGCCTACCTGACTGTTGGGGTCTTTGCTGCGCATTGCAGATAACATCGCAATACCCATAAAGTATTCATCCCATGAGATATAATCTTTCCGTTTTTCACTCATGTATTTACTCCTCTTCTTCTTTGATGACCTTATACCGGCTTTCAATCTGATAATCATCGCCGTCCCAGCAACGAACCACAAAATCGAAGTCATCCGGGTCTTCATCGACCGCAAAGAACACGCTCTCTGCGCTGCCGTTATTTTCCCGGTTGCTTAAATTCAGTTCCTGCGCGGCCGCAAAAGCATTCAGCTCTGCTGCCATATATGCCATATCCTCTGTCGGATAGGATTCGGACAAGAGTTCGTCCTCAAATTTATGTGCGTTATTGTAATAGTATCCGCGTTTCAAAATCTTATACATTCTTCATGCTCCTTTGTGTTTTAGGGTGTTTGATACAGATTACTCAACTGCATAGGTGAGCGGGGTTTACACACTAAACCTCCGAGATGTGAATAGCACCTTTCGCGGCCTCGGCGCATTCGTCGAAGTGATTTTCAATGTATTGGGCAATCGCATCAAGTCGGACATTGAGAGATGTCTGGTTGAACAATGTCCCTGTCTCACTTTCGAACGAACGCTCTGCTTTGCGATACAATGCACACAGGTATTCGTAAATCGCTTCCAGACTTTTCGCCTCGTTCTGAGCGTTATGCAGCAGATAAGTTTTGCTGTCTGCCTTGATAAGCAAGCTGCTTTTTCCTACAACATCTCCGTACACGCTGCAAGCAACATACCCGACTTTTGCATCAACGGGCAAATTGTCCCAAGTGCGAAACATTGTATCCGGCTGAAAATCGCCTCTTCCGCCATTGTACTCCCACTCAACAAATTCACGAACTGTGAGCAGGAAACCATCATTATTGAGAACAAGCATAGTGATACCTCACACCTTGTAAATCCATGAGCCAACCCGTACAACATCACATTCGTAGCCCCAGAAAAGCTTTCGCATTCCTCTTACGCTGCCACTGATGTGAATAGATGGATTGTTTTGGATATACTTGCTGGATTTACCCGTTCGCTGCTCATATTCTTTGCGCGAACGATAATAATGCCCTGTCGTTTTCATGTTGCACCTTTCAATCTACTAAGTAGCCATTTTTAGCGTATTGTTTAAACGCATCATCCAACTGCATATTGAAACGCTCGCCGATGTCAGCGTCCTTGAATTTACGGATTTTGGCGAGAGCCTTGGCGTAATTGATGTCATGCCCCTCTCCATAGTGCCACAAAGCGGGATGATTTCCACCCCAATTCATAGAACCGTTATTGAACGCCAAACATTCGTGTAAAGGAAAATCACGCGTATTATGCACGATATTAAAGCAGCTTAAAAAACTGCCGCCATTGGAAAAACCGGTTGATTCACGCATCGTAAAAAGACCGTTCGCTGGCACATAACAATTAACTGAGTTATAGCCTCGTTCTCCGTCTTGATTCCAAGTTTCGATGGTAATAAGTACGCCGGAATCCAGATTCGCCCATACATCAAAGATATTGTCTTTATCAATGTCTTCTTTGTATTCATGTGCAAAACCGAGCTCCTGTAAAATACGAGTCAGTTCCTCATACGGAACAGCCTCTACTTCACCAGTTTTTTCGTTGTATTCCTCGTAGAAGTCATAAGGAACATTCTTCATCGTGGCGAGAATGCAGTTTTCTCTGTTTTCAAAGGAAACCACTTTGCCATATCCTACATGAAGGCTCTTCCAATTTTTGATGATAATAACCTTCCCGTACTCGTTATAGGAAATGAGCTTACCATTCTTTTTGGACCTCCGGATACGGTAGACATTATCTGCGCTGATTCCGCTCAGGTCAATAGTATCGTTCATATTCATAAATCTTACCTCATTTCACTTTTTGTCAAGTTGTAGATACAACCGTTTGAATTTTCTCGGCAATCATAGTCGCCATACGCTTTGCTTCTTTTTCCGCACATGCGTCCCAGACCTCAAAATACTGGTAACCATAATAGCGACCATGAATTTCGGAATCACTCCCGCTTTGGTGGAACCAGATAGCTGAACCTTTTTTATCTTGCATTGCCTGCCGCACAGCGACCACAAAGTTCGTTGCATCAGCATCCCAGAAGGGCCGCTCATAATTGAAGTCAATGCCCCAACCGTGGCAAGAATCTGGCTTGTGAATTCTAATAGGAGAAATAGCTGTCATTTTCAATTCATTCCTTTCGCAAAAAATAGCGGCCATCTCTGACGAGATGGTCGCAATGTAACTTGATTTTAAATTAAGATAATAGAAGCTAACAAATAGCGCTTTTTATTTATCTTAGTGCTTTTATTGTAGCTACTTTGCAGCAGTTTGCAAGAACTGTGTCGTCTTCTTAAGCATGTTCAGGCAGCCACTGCTGTGGGTAGGCTCGAAGTTTATTCCGTGGCACACAATCGTTCAGAGCGGAGTTTTCAGCGAGCGCCATATCGATGATGTAATAATCATCACCATTACGCATCACATCAATACTCCACTGCCCTACCAGTTCGACAGCAGGAAGAATCTTCTTAATTTCCTCCAGAATCATCCGAGCACTGTCATCGTATCGAGATTGCAGGATATCCTCGTGCATCTGATAGATGACATAGTCGTGGCGTTCCTGCGGAGTGCTTGCGTTCTTGAACTTACCCTTCATTACATCGGCTCGCCAATAAGGGCTGATACCCAGCACCTCATCAGCGTCGAAATCGACGAATACGCGGTACTCAGTATGCAGCGGCAAACCGTTGTAGATGGTCGGGTTGTGTTCCTTGTCCTTGATATATTCCCTGAGCACCCACTCGTTTGTGGTATTCGCACCATAGAAGCAGGTATTGTTCAACGGCGAAGCCATAGAACAGGTCAGATGATTCAGGAACAGGAAATACTCGCCCATCTCATTGATTTCCTTCGGGTCATGGATATGAGCGTTGCGGAACTCATACTTGGAAGAATAAGTTCCGGTCTTGATGAAGTAATCCTCGTGCTCATCCAGCTTGAATATCCGCTTGCAATAACGGTTCACGATTTCCTTGGTCACAGGATTCAGGGTTTCAAAGCCAAGGCGAGTGAGCTGCAGCATCGGCAGCGGAACACGCAAAATCTTGGTATCAGGAATCCTGAAGAACTTGTTCCCGCACAACGCTTTTGCCAGCGGTGGAAGCCAGAATCCCATCGTGTTGGGATTCATTTCGAGCATCTGGTAGGTGAAGTCGTCGAGGTCAAGAATATCAAGACCCTGACGGAACTGGTTGTAGTAGAACTTTTTCATGCGGTCATCGCGTGCATCCTTGTACTCGGCGTAATTCTGAAGCAGAATCTTATACGACGGCTCCGAAATATCGACCTTCACAAGATTTCCTGTCAGCTGAGGTCTGAGCTCTTCCGGGTATTTTTTCAGGTCATTGTTCGTTACCGGCACAGCGTATCGAGATGCTGCATAGTTTACATAATATCCGCCGCGTTTATCATTGTAGATGTACAGGCGAGTACCATCTGTTAACTCACCTACGATACGGTCAATGAGTGTTTCAAGGTCCCGCGTAAACGGCACCCTCTTGTCAAGCATAGCTTTGACAGTAGCGGTATCCCACTGTAAAAAGTTCTCGGATAATGCCCCGCTGTCCAGCACCTGTTTCTTGTAGGTGTCCTCGAATGTTTTGAGGGCATCAGGGCTGGTTTTCAGCATTGCGGCAAGTTCTTCGTAGGAAAACGATTTATCTTCCCTTTTGGTCATCATTTTACCAATTTTGGCAATCATATTTTCGATTTCCTCCTTTTTGGGAATCAGGTGTTTGCAAAATTCGGATTCTTCCAAATCAACTTATTCCCGTAATAGACTTCGGGAATGTACTTGATGGGAATTCTGCGATTGTCTTCGAGTTGCGAATCGTTGTTCGCGATAAACTCCTCGATGCGATTTTCTTCACTGCGCGGGGTGATGTTGCAAGTCGAGAAACCTCCACCGTACAGGATATCACTGTTCATCATACCTTTGACCGGATACTTTACTTCGGTCGTTTTACCGTTGATGTTCAGGACAAGGCGAACGGTTTCGTATTGCTTAGCAAGTTCCACAAGAAGCCTGAACATGATTTCCTGAGTGTTCGGACTATTGTACTTTCTCATATACTCTTCCGTCAACTCTTCCACCACAGCCAATGTAATCCCGTATAGGCGTCCAGACCGCCCGGAATTTGCCTTTTTGATTTTCTCCATCGTCCGTTCAGCCCAGCCGGTGGGATTAGCAAGATAATCCACTACCAGTTCATCGGCATTTGTGGATGTCAGGCCAAAGCAAGACCCGTTTCCAATCTCATCGACAATGCTGTCAATAGGGCTGCGATAATTCTTATGCCCATTTATTATGCGACAGAAAGCGTTCTGCCGTGCTATCTTGTCGTAATAACCGCCCTTGAGAATTTTTTTCTTGTCTTCTTCCATCACATTCTCTCGGAACATATCGAACAGCTTCTGTGCCATTTCCTCTATGACAGAATCCGAGGTAAAAGAAGAACGGCAGAAAATCGTTTTGAAGTCCTGTGTTTCATTGACGGTTTTGGCATTGTCGACAACGAGGCAAAGGAAGCGTATCTCCTGATTGAATGTTACGGGTTTCTTTTCCAAGGTTCCATAAAACCGCTGCCCGTACAGAACATCTACCTTGTGCTCACCATAGGCGAGCGGTATGCGCATAAAACGGTAGTAATACTCGGACAGCTCACCGGAATCAAGAATGATATTGCCTTCGAACGAAGGAACGCCGAACTCGAGGAACGTTTTGAATCCCTCGCGGTTGATATTGTTTGCCATGATATTTTTCCTCCCAAATACTTACTTCGTTAAGCCCTCGAATTTCAGATTTTTCCAGAGCACATGTCATTTGTTCTTTCCTGAGTCAGGTTTCTTAAAGACTCATTCACTTCTATCTGCCAAAGATAGAAACGACCTTTCATCCCACGGTTAAAACCGTGGGTTTTCCCGGTCTTCATCATAATAGCCGCGTGCTTTATCGTAGACATTTGAGTAGCAGGTAGGATATTCGTCCTTGTCAACGACGACGCCAACGTCTACAAGATATGCGTTACTCATTTTCCTGCACCTTATTCCTCAATTACATGAACCATATACGAAACAGGCCCACTGAGCGCAGGGTCATTTTCGACAGTCATCGCCCAATCGTCGAAGAACGTGTCATCGTTGCAATAGCAGCTAATTTCCTTCTCATCAGAGTCGTACCAACGAGCCTGCGTCCAAGGGGTACCTTCAGGGTCATCGGCATGGGATTCCGGAGGGCAGCAAAGCATGATGTCTACATTTGTGCCGTTACGGAACTGGATATTGATGGAATGAGTTTCATCTGCATCCCAGTCCAAATCTTTTCCGGAGAGCAAATCATTGATGACCTTTGTATCTTTGCGGTTGACTTTGACAGTTGCCTCATAAACAAGGCCAAAGCCGAAATGACAGAAACCGGTTTCATCGGAAAGATAATCACCGATAGCGTTAACGTCATCATGTACCTTATCAGGAATTACCATCTGGTTCGGAAGGTCTACTTCCTCGCCGTCGGTATCCCATTTGATGTTGGTAGCAATGCGTTTGCTCTCGAAAATGGTATCATGATGAGTTTCCCGCGAATAATGAATACGCTCAGAATCAACGCATACGGCGTTGGTATCCGTTTCAAAATAGCCTTCCTGTTCGCATTCGTAGCTGATGCTCAGAATACCTTCTACGCGCTTCTCAACCAAGTCGGGAATGGACAGTTCAATCATATCATGCGTGATATACCTAACATAAGTTTTGAACGCGGCGACTGCATCGGAAAAATTGTCGCGGCAAATATCCGTCGTCACAGTAAAGTTCAGGTTCTTCTGAGTGTCAGTAGAAAAGATGTTGTAGGCAAACACTACATCTACGGAAAACTTATAAGTGTTCTTTTTCATAAAAATTTCTCCATTTGTTAGGCCACGCCAAGCATCATCGCATTGATAGTCATGGCCAGTTTTTTGATTTTCTAAAAAACGGTTCAAGTCATAAAATTCCAGTTATTGCCCAACCATTCATACCAGCCTGTGGTGGAGGAGGGATGATTTTTGCTATCCGCGCAGATATGATTCAGCAGCATTGCCAAGTTAAACCTATCCAATGACCGAATCATTTCGAGATTTGTCTTATCAGACTGCACGATTGTCATGTCAACGTCGGTTTTCGTCTTGATGTACGACACAGCGTCGCCCATCGTTTCGAAAAAAATTCCGCAGACCGGGGCAAAGTATCCAACCTCGATGGAAAGCTCTGCCAAAAGACGGTAGCTGTCAGCAGTGTTCGTCCTCTGGAAAAGTTCATCGAACTGAGCGCGAATTTTCTTCTCATCGTTTTTTCCAATGTCATTCAGGTCGAGGATGTATTCCTGAACAATGAACCCATTATTAGATTTCGTGGGAGCATATGCTTTGTAACAGGATGCATCAATCTGTTTCATGACAATCGGAAAGTTATGGGAAGACGAGGAATAGAGACGCGCTTTTTCGACTTCCTTTTTCAGTTTTTCCAGCAGCTTTTCAAGAACAGCCTTGAGACATTCGGCGTGCTGATGGCAGGCATCCACTTCTGTCTGGAACATGCCGGTGTCATCTTTGAGCCGCCCGGTTTCCCAGGCTTTGTCAAAGACGCACTTGAGTTTCTGGAGCTCGGTTGCATCCAAGTTGTCGTATTTTCCAGCCTTCGCTTTAGCCTCAAAAACGGCGATTGCTACACACACTTCGCTGTACGAATCAAGCGTCAACTCAAGGTCCTCCAAGAAGAGTTTCTTATTGATGTTGATGGAGCAATTGATGTCGGTAACGCACAAGGTTACGATTTTTTCTTTTTCTTCGACATCGAATCCCATTTCCCGGCAAATATCCGGGAACTGTTTCAGATACATCATAGTTTCATCTCATACTTTCTCGGCGATATCCTCGCCGTATACTACATTCAGACCAGAACCATTGTCCCAATTAACCAGTGATGAGCCGGTATCATCGACGTCGTAAACTGTGCCGAGAGTTCCAATGGGCGGTGCCTGAACATCGTCCATCTTGACAAGCCGAACACAGCAACCGACCGGATACCGCTTTCGAACGGTTTCTACGATTTCTTTACTTGAAAACATTACATCTTCCCTCGCTTCTATTTATTTGACGGGCTGCATGTCTTCGAGTTCAGCACTAAATCGGAACGGTCGCGTACTTTTATCGTAGTTTTTCCACGTGGCCACATAGTCTTTGTCGTACTGCTTTTCAAGCGGCTTTTTATACATTGCATCGCGGACGAGAATCTGCATACCGCCATCCGGTGTGACCGAAACCATATTCACCTCATCAAGCATGTGAGGCAAGATGTTATCGACGTTTTCCACATCACAGATAATGTCATACCGTGTCCCACGCCCCAGACAAACATTCTGGTCGTAGGCATTCGTGACATAGATGTACATCTTTTGGTCGTAGCGCGTTAACGAAAAGATTTCACAAAGCTTCATGTCTGTTACTCCTCCCTGCTGTAATCCTTTGCGCCGGAAATTTCCTTGATGTGCTTCCAGATATTGTTGGCAATTTCCAGATAGGTAGCAAATCGACTGACAGAATGGCCTCGCCAAGTACCGCCGTTGCCGTTGATGCCGTTACGAAGCTTGATGCAGCCACCTCCATTTTCTTTCCAGTCATGCAGGTTGACAGAGTAGTCGTCCAGCAAAATACAGGAAGAATTGATAGTGGATTCGCCGATAGCTTTTGCTGCAGCTTCCGCTTTGCTGATGCCGCACGGAACAAAGATACGGTTTGCCTTGGGAATAGCCGGAAGATAGGTGTCCAGCCATTCGTTTTTTTCGTTAACGGAATACGGATTCTCCGGCATATATGCAGAAAGAATATGAACATCAATTTCCGGATAAGTGCTGTTTAGCCAATTGATGGCATCTACTACTTCCTTGTATGGAGGCAGGTCACGAAAATAGTTTTCTTGTAAAAGTTCCTCAAAACATGCTGCCTGTTTCCAAGTTACCAAAGTCCCATCCATATCCACAAATAGATGGACGGAGGGAGTGTATGTGCTGTTAGTCATATTTTTTTCCTTTCGATTGGAAAAACGCCTTTACTTCTCCGTCGATGCGGCGGAAAACTACTGGGTTATTGACGTTTCACTCTTTTGTGTATTTCATGATGTCAATGTCAAAACGCTTAAAGAAAACGATGTAATCCATAAGCGTATCGACTTGGTATTTTGTCAGAGTATGTGTATCGCCTATGTCTACATAAGCTCGTCCAAACTCAGGGTTTCGCAATGCCGCCCAGCCTTTGTCAAAGAGAAAATCTAAGCAGCGGTCGCTGCCATAGTATCTGAATGCCTGCTCTTTGGTAAGCCCAAAATGGCCTTTTGTGCTGTGGATGATTTTGGCGGCAGTAGAGTTGTGTTCCGCAAAGCCGCAGTCGAACCACTCCCCTTTCGGCGAAATCAGTCCAAACTCAGAATTGAAAAGAGTTTTTGGTTTTTCACCGATAAAAACAAGGTAACGATTCTGTCTACGCAGAACACTCGGTTCATGTGTACCTTTCTTTTTAAGCGCAACATAAATGTAACGCCAAAAGCCGTCTTTATAGGCGACCAATGGACTGTTGCCCTCAGGAATCTTGCTGGCATCGCAGATATCTGTAATAAACTCCGGCCTTTGCCAAAGCCACATACCGCAGTTGAGAACATCATCTTCTTTCACCTCATGGTAATTGAGAAGATAATCTTCGATGTCGCTGATAGTGTTTTCGATTTCGCCGCTTTTGATTTTTTCAGCAAGTTCAGAATAGCTGCAATTAACGGAAAATGGGTCGAGGTATTTGAATGGGTTACACGCAATATCTGTCTTAATAGCGGCAATGGCGTTGTAACGAGTATGATTTTTTAGTTCTTCATCAATGGTTCGAACGTTTTTGCCGTCATCAACGATTTGGCATTCGTCAATGCCTACGAACTTTTTCCGCCCCTCAATGACATCTTTACAGATGGCTTTTTTCTCTTCGAGAGAAAGCTTATCTGTGTTAAGACAGCACATTAGAAGTTCTTCGGATTTTTTGTAGGGCATTTTTTCGTTCCAGAACCAAGACCGGGCAATATCTGTGAGAAATGCTGAGTCAATGTGAAATTGCATAGAATTTCCTTTCTACCTTGCATGGGTATTTACTTGTCGTTTGACGGCACATCTGTGGTGGATGGGGATGGCATGGCAATATAGTCGCCAAAGTTTCGGATACATTGTGCCAAATTATGTTCGAACTTATGCTCGCTGCAGCTGATGCAGCCGTAAGCAAAGGTTCGGCAATCTTGACATGTTTGGAATTGGTTGCAAGTCCAACAGAAACGCAGTCCTTCGTAAGTTCGCATTTTACTTCCTCCAAACAAAAAAAAATCAGCCACCCCGAAACGAGGTGGCTGAAATCAGATTTTTAACAAGATGAACCGAATCGGCTCGGTGTTTCGATTTATCTTATATTGCTAATTATACCTACTTTGCAGCACTGTGCAAGATTCAGACATGGGTTTGCAAGCAATTGTCATTCATGTACGCAAATCCACAATCCTGACAGGTATCACAGGCATTTCAATCTAACGCAACCGTAATGGTTGCAATCTTGATTTTTAGTCGTGGAATAGAAGCTCAATGACGGCGTAGTCTTCGGGGTTCTTGCGAACATCCTCGATAGTGGACTCATCAGGCATGGCGTGCGCATATCCGTTTGTATAGCAGCAAACAGGAGAATCGCTCGTGAACTCACCATTCAGTACCGCAAATGCGTTTTGCAGGCAATAAGCGTTCAGAGGTTTCTGCATCGTATCTTTCAGAAACTCTCTGGAAAGGACGCTGCCATCCACATGCACGAGCTTGGTGAGATACTCTGCGCAATCGACGAGTTGCTGAGGGATGCTTTCTGCAAACTTCACAATTTTCTCGGGTTCAGCGTAGCCGAAAATCAAGGAATCCTCGCCGTCACAGGAACTCTCACTGCCCTCATCAGGGATGTAGTAATCATTGATGACGTTTCCGTTGTTTTCATCATCAGCAAGAGTTCCGGATATATGCTTGGCCCATGCGTAATAAAAGGCTTCTTTCAGAACATCATAGTCCGAGTCGTGCATTAGAGCAACGAGCGCTGCCGGATTACACATGGCAGAAGCAACAGCTTCCTTCGTGACGCCCGTCTCGCAGGCTTTGGTGGAACCAAACTTCTCAACGAACTTTTGTGCGGTGGGAATAAGTTCATTCTCCTCGCAGTACGAGGGGGTGTAGCCGTTCAGAAAAACATCGGCAGCATCAAGGAAGATGCCATGCAGGATGGTCTTCATGTCATCCGAATTGTTGAAGTAAAGATTGCGAATGTTAATAAGCATCTTAGAATAAAAACCACTCATAATTGTCTCCTTTTTATTGCGTAATTTTGATAAAGGCGTGATAAACAGCGCTTTTAAAACAAAGCTTCCAATGATTGGCGAAGGTGTAGCTGATAGGGCTTTGGGCAATGATTTTTTCACTGTCTTTCTCTGTCAACACAGCTTCGCCCCAAGCTTTACCTTTACCGTCACCTGTATATGTGATGGTCATGACAGAACCGTCCTTGAAGAGGACCTTATTGGAGAAAATCACTCCGGTAGAACCACCAAGAGCTTCTTCACCATATAAGGCTTTTCTGATGGCTCTGTACTCGGTAGGATACATATTTACCGTTTCCACAAAGTTACGAGAAAACCCTTCGCGGAGTTCGTAAATTCTGGAAACGAACAAAATTGCGTCTTCGATTTCCTTGACACTTCCGGCTTTCTTGGTACATTTCTCGGTAATTCCTGCATGGGATTCATCCTCAAAGATACTGCAAGCACAGACATAATGAGGATTTGCCTTGCTTACCTGAACGAACTGTAACCGAATCGTTTGGTTCGGATAGGCATTGTAGATTGGGAAATCAAGCGGCATCGAACTGAAATAGGTATCGTTCGGAACATCGCCATTACCATCCCAACGCGCAGGGTTGCGCAACTCAAGGAAATTGGCAGCAATATCCCGCGCAAGTGAAGGAACCATACCGCAGATTTCATCTACGGGTGTGATATCCTCCTCAATGGCATCGATGGCCTTCGATAATGCCGGTACAAAGTAATAACCGAGATTGAGAAAAAACCGAGTCTTAACGACAAGGTTATCCATCAAACTTGGGTCATCCATGTACTTCTTGGCGACACAGGAAGCAATTTCGGTACTACCGGGTACATTTGCTGAACGGGTAATGAAATCATTGACATCGTTTTCGTCGGTAAGCCGCTCCTGCAGCTTTGCAAGCGAAGCCAATTCTTCATAAGAGAGGAATGCGGTACCGCTCTGTAAACTGAGATTCTGCAAGACCACGGATTTTTTATTGAGTTTTGTTATCATTTTAACCTCGCTTTACGCTTTTGGCGGTTGCACAAATTACCAGCAAACCAGCGGCAAGTGCATCGCCTGCAGTTTCTGTGATTTCTTCCAGTGTGTTGCAAAATTCATCACCGGGAGCTTTCCACGATTGTGGGTTTTTGGTGACGAATCTGTCATCATAGACATGGATAAGAGGCGCTGTTTCGATGCTGTGAATGGATTCTGTATCTCCCCTGTTCAGTGCAATTTCCTTTGCTTTCGCAATGGCTTCTTCGCGCTGATTGGCAGCATAGTATCTGCTGCTGGGAATGTTGGAATTGTAATAATCCTCAATCATCAGAGCGGAACCGCCGTGATTGCAGCCAAGGCCGAAGGTCATAATGACATACATCGGCTCGGTCGTCTCCTCGTACAACTTTCCGTCGCAAATCAGGAAACGGTCAGCCTTGCTCTGAATGTACGCCTTGATTTGCTCGACATCTGTGTTGAAATTACTAATTTCGTAACGGTTTGGTTCCAGATGGCAAGCAAGAAATTCAGGCGTACACGGAGCTAAATCAAACCAACTCTTACCGGCATAATAGCGACTGGCACGGCTTAACTTCCATAGAGACCCTTCATTGAAGAAGATTACATCGTTTTCGATGTGGGGAGTTTCTTCCCAGATATATTGTTCCACGCCGAAAGCCGGAACCATTTTTCCGATAGGAGCCTCACGCACCGTAACGGTACAAATACCTTTGACTTCACGTGTCCGATACTTTCTGCACCGTGGAGTGGGCAGATACTTTTCGATATATTCGAACTTCACATTGATGTTCATAAAAACCCTCCTGTTATTCTTCACCGAAAATATCGGTAAGGCGTTTCAGAATAGAATGACTTCTCTCAGCCGCATTTGCGTAGTCCTGCCCCATAGCAGATTCAATCGAAAAGTATCGATGCTGTTCCTTGAGCATTGCAACAACAGAAGCTCGATAAGCATCATGAAGCAGGTTTTCTGCAACAGTCTGGATGCTTTCTGTGCCTTCATTGTCTTGGTACTCATAGGGGTCGATATCGAATGCTAAACGGTCAAGCTCGTAAGCAATAGAGAGGAAAGTCTCAAATGGCGTATTCTTGACCTTTTCCGGCAGCTCATATTCGCCATCAAAAACATTTCCGATGACGACAAGGTTTCCGCATTCAGACAAAGGAATTGAAGCCGGAATCAGGTACGAATCATTGTCCCTGTCAGGACTATGCGAAGCATCAGCCTTAACGGTGACCATATAGGCGGTAAGGATTTCACTGTAGAAAACATTTCCCTTGCACGGAACATTGCTTGCGTTGATATTTGCCACATAGGTAATGATGTCATTTTCGAAAATTTTTCCGCCGTACTTATCGTTTTTTCCGGTATACTGGCAGACAGTTTCAGCATAGACGGGAAACTTCTGGATTTCAGGGTCCTGCTGATAGATGATGGCAAAATCACCACCATTGTTCTGCGGGAAAATACCGCCAAATACCCAGTTGCTGGGAATGGGAGTGCCACTCATAGTGACCTTCTCTCCCTTTTTGCGGGTCTGACCACGGAATAAGATGTTTTTGCTCATGATTATACTTCCTTTCAGTGATGGGTGTTGCCGCTATACAGTTTTGTATTGCGGTAAATGTTATTATTGCGGTAAATGTTATACTTGCGATAGACGTACTTTTTGCTGTGCTTGTTCTTGTCCAGATAGGCACCGCACAGTGCGTTTTCTGTGATTATGGCTGCAAAGACGATGGCAAGGGTGACAAGGCTGAATTCTGTTGCAAGAGCAGAAATTCCGGCGATGATGACGATGATGCCTGTGACAGCAGCGAGTTTGATGATGAATTTTTTCATAATAAAGAACCTCCAAGTTTGTTGTAGACAACAAAAAAGCAGCCACCTCGGAAAGAGATGGCTGCAAAATTGCTGATTATGAATAAGGCAAATAGACCCATTACTGGATATTTCTATTTATCTTGATATAGTTATTGTACCTACTTTGCAGCAAACTGCAATATCTGTGCCTGCCGGAAAGGCAGATGCCGACATTGCCACTACTTTTTGAGTGGCATCTTTCATACAAGCACCATTTCGGCCGGTTTGTACATTTGGCCAAACAAAAATACCGCCCATCCGAAGATGAGCGGCAAAAATGTTAAGTGGACTGTATAAGAAGTTGGCTGAGCCATGCGGGCCGATACGTTCCAACAGGAAGAATCTGCCCATTGCGATACTCTGCCACGAGAACAAACCCGTTGTCGTTGTCGAAAAACTTGGCTTCATCGCAGTATGGAAGAACTTTCAAGACATCTTCGAAACGATGAGAAAATCGGGCCTCGACATCCTTGACGGGGATATCGTGTCCACCGCGTTCTACGCGGTTTCGGATTCGCCGAATACTTTCTTCGGCAGTGTCTAAGCCGACATAGTACAGGCGGATATAATACCCAGCTTCCTTTGCGCGTTTGCAGAGTCGTTTTGGATATCCCCCAGAAAGAGTTGTTTCCTGCGTAAAATTTACGCCGTCCTCTAGTGCGCGTTCAATACGTTCGACAGCGAGTTTTCCGCCTTCGTATTCATCGCCTCCGCATTGGAGGGTCAGTTTGTCAGGGTCTATTACAACGCCGAAATCGCTGCGTTCGGAACGCAAAGAACCCGTTAAGCTGGATTTACCTGCACCGTTCACGCCTCCGATAAGAGTGTAGATTTTCACAGTATCACCTCTATCTTATTATACCACATTGCGTCACATACGCGCAATGTGTCTTGAATATAATCTCAGGTTTCCTGTTCGTCTTAGCGTTGAAAATGCTTCCCATCCGAAGATGAGCGGCGACTTTTTATTTCTTCGCTCCCATAAGGACTTCGCCTTCTCCGGATACAACGAACCAGCCTGTATCTTTACGGTATTCGGCACTGAACAGGTTTGCGAAGTTGTACCCTCCGGAAAATTCGATGTGTTTCAGCGAAAATGTCAGCTGCAAATAAGCATCCGAAGAAGTGCCGTTGCAGTCGTTTTCCAAAGAAATATTCAAACGATAAAAGTCCGGACGAGCGAGGTACTTATCGACAATGTCCTTGTCGTAGGTGATGTCGTGGAAGCAGCAGGACGAGAATGTCTGCAGATATACTTCGCAGTACGTATGGCAGAAAAGACCACACTTATCGCGCAGATTCTCCGGCCAATTCACCTCGATGCGACCATTAGGTTTGAGGCATGGTACAGGAGGCTGCTCAACGCCGATACCGTAATAGCGTTGGACGAACTCAAACAGCGGCTTCCAGTCGATGCGATTATAAAATTCAGTCAGCTTCTCGCCATCGCGGAGCTGGCGGGTTTCGGTTACCATATGCATTTATCATTACTCCTTTTTTGTTGGTATGTATTTTCGAGAGCTTTCTCGTCCAAAGCAAAATACTTATGCGTGAACCAAAAATCTGTCGGTTCCCGTTCTGCGTCCGGGAACAGAGAGTTGCCTGCTACGACAACTCCCGGAACGCCAATGCAGCACATCTGGATGTAGCACATCTTGCAGACCAGAGGGTCAATGTCCTGCGCTACAAACAAAACATACTTGTCCCAGTCTGGGTCAGTGGGTTCTAACTGCTCGCGCATCGCATTGTACCCAGCCAGAAGCAGACATCCGGCACCGCAGCATGGGTCGTTTACTTGGAAGATGCGCGACTTGTCCAGAACGAAAGAATCCGGCATATTCATGCGTGCCATCATCTGCCCGACATTGTACGGCGTGAAAAACTGCCCGGCTCGGCTTTTGGTTAAGCCGAGATTCTGGTAAACGGTGCCAAGAAAATCCCGCTCCGGGTTTTCCAGAAGTGCCGTCATTGTGATGCCAGTGAGTACAGCAAACTGATTCACAGTCTTCTCATCGTACTTTTGGACAATGGCGTTGTACTGTTCTTCCCTTGTGTCCCTGCACCGAGAATCACAGGTATTCGCAAGTGCGATGGCGTGCATATCAATGTAGTTGTACCAAAGTTCGTTGCGGCTGTATCTGGCACTCATTTCGTTAAAAGTCTTAATAAACTCATCTACCGGAGAAAACGGTCTTTTTTTGGTACTCATAAAAACTCCTTTCGCAGCAAAACAAAAAAGCAGACCTCCTCGGGTCGTGTTTGTGTTAACTAAAAAAGGAAAACTCTTTTGTTCCCTCTTCGGGATGCGTACTTGTATCACATTTCTGGCCTTCCTCAGTATGGTCACGGATATATTTGAGGACATACTGCGCGAGGACATAATGGATATGCGTTTCGCAGCTCTGAGAGCCAGCGCCGGAATCACAGTGGAAGCCCATCCGCAGAGCAGATAAAGCACGAATAAAGAGCGCTTTTTCAACTGCCAAATCGATGATTCCTTCGTTGGAAAAGTTTACACATTCCTCGGCCAAAAGCTTCCAGTGTCCACGGCAAGGACTTACAATCTCACCACGGCAGAAAATCGATGCAGCCAGTGCGGAAAATTCGCCAAAACTGGCATATTTCCAATCATCGGCAAAATCCTTGGTTATAAGGTTTTTCTCTTGTATGTTACGGATGTCTTCAATGTTCTTTCGGCACAGTGAAACTTCATACTCGAACTTCTTTTTGAGCAGGTCACGCTGACATTCGCTCATGTTGAACGGGACTCTTTCGCCCATTTCGTGAACCAGAGTATCGTACAGATTTTTATGGACAAAGAAGACGCTTACAAGAGCAAGACCATTCGGATAAGTTATCGTGTTGTTGGTCTTGATAAAATAAGCGTCGCTCCCGCAGAGTTCCTCGGAGATAAACTTTTCCATGTCATCGCCGATTTCGACTTTGTAAGGTGCTGTGCCATCTCCGTTGCTTTTGTAGAACTCATAGGAACGAATCAGTTTGTCGTTCTCTTCCGTGATGACGGCGTCTTCGATGCCGCCATAATCATTGTATTTACCAACAATCGGAAAAGAAAATGGAACAAAGTTATCAGTTGCATAGCTGGTATTTGCTGTAACAGTAGCAGAAACTGCAATAAGGGGAATTACAACGATTTCGTCACCGCAAAAAATCGGCAACCTTGATACGTTGCAAGTAGCGTTCCAACATCCCATGGATTATAGCTCCTTTCGTTTTGTGCGTGTAGCAAACAAAAATACCGCCACCCAACAGGAGATGACGGTATATCGATTTTGAATGCTTACTGCTTTTTATTTTTCGGATATGCTTAGTATACCGACTTTGCAGCAGATTACAAGCTCCACGCCGGGAACTTCACTTTGCGAAGCGGCAGCATCGCGTTACCGAATGTCGTCGAGCAGCTTTTTTGCGTGATTCAGCACAGCCTCCTCGATGGGGCGGCCATTCTGGTTCAGTGCAACAAAAACTTCCAAGACCTCTTTTTTTGTAACCTTATCAGAAAGCGAGGCTAAACTTGTCATTGCACTTCCGAACCAGTTCTTATCCTCTGCGGGAAGTTCATTGTAAAAACATCCTCTATAGGGGAACCGGTTTTCATAGAACGCACAGAGTGTCATAAGGCGCTGTTTGCCGTCTACGACTTCGTACATACATTTCTTTTCCAACGATTCCTCATAGGGAACTTCTCGGAATACGAAGCGCCCGATTTCCCTTCCGGCGAAAATACTGTCAAGCAGTTTCACTCTATCCTCGTCGTTCCAGACGGAACCGCGCTGATAATCGGGTTCCATATCCACACCAAAGTAGTAGTACATATGGAGCAGCGATTCGATGGAACGGTTGCTGAACGACATACGGAAAAGAGGCGAATCTTTCTGCGCATACTTTGCTTCCAGAGAAGTCGGAATCGGTCTGACATCGAGCCAAGACCAATAGCCGTAGCATGCACCATCTTTTCCGTACTTGATGCCGTAATACCTGCCGTCTTCACAGACCTCGTCAACGACGCAGTTCTTGAGTGCGCCAATCGATACACTGTCTCCTACCTCAAACCGATAGGATGGGTCGCCGGAATGCACACAAGATGTCATCGCAAATTCTTTCGACGCAGCTTCTTTTGGCGACAAAGGTGCTTTTTCAACTTTCTTTCTTGCCATATCTTACTCCTTCTCAGACTCTTCGTTCCATATATCCTCTAAGGATTTCCCGAAAGTATCTTTGAACTTCTTCTTGAAATCCGCAAGAACAGTAGCGTATTCAGCGTCATCCATTTCAAGCTCCATGTCGAAATCATCGCCATACGTTTCCGCGTAAATAACGAAGATGTCGATTTCGCGTTTATTGGGATGCTCCGCAGCTTTCGGATACCAATTGACGGAAATGGTGACATATTCATCGTTGTCAGAGGTGCAGACATCAAGGCCGAGAGCCTTATCCACATCCATCATCCAGAGATTGACGTTGATGTAATCGTCGTCAAACATCATGTCATCATTTTTGTCGATTTCGTATCCCAGAAACGCATCCATGTCCTGAATAGAAATCTTGCGTTTCGTGCGGAGTTCATTGACTAAGGCTTCATGGTTGTCAACAGCAGTCATCGTGATGCTGCCGGATACGAGAGCACTCTCGATGCAGTCAGCAACGATACTGGCGTAATCGCCATCGTCACGTTGCTCTTGGAGAATGGTCGTGGCGGTATCAAGGGCTTCTTCCTTGGACTGGCAGTCGATTTCAAGCTCGATGGGAATCGTAGCAGTCACTTTGAATTTCATAAACGATGCTCCTTTACATGTCGCAGTAATAATAGCCAGTCAGTTTATCACTGATATTGGCTTTCTTATCTTCAGCCGGGTCGTAGTAACCCGTGGTGGCCGTAAAACCGAGTGCGTCCAGAATATCAGCCACATGATTGATAACATTTTCGTTCTTGGAAACAATCATGCCTTCCACAAACTCAATATCTTTATCATTGGCTGCCAGACGCTTACCGAATTTCTCGTAATTGAACTTGCCTTCGAAAAGCTGGTCACTGGTTGCACAGTAATCTGCGCAGTGGTTCCCATATTTTGTGTTCAATTTTGAGGCTGTTTTTGTGTCCACCGTCTCAGCGATATCATCGTCAATATAGACCAGACGCTTGGAATCGTCGTCAGCACCGCGAGGCGCATCAACGATTTTGGTAATCCAAGAATCGCTTTCGGTTTCATCGTTGCCTGCATAAGCATAGCCCGTAACATACGGATTCGTCTCATTGGGCGTTTCCAAAATGAACCATGTGGCAGAACTGTTTTTTCTTGCGTTTCTGCTGTCAAGACGAATACTTGGATATGTGTCCGGAGATTCCTCTCCAAGCATGGCGGTTGCAGCGATAGTTTCATCGCCGATAGCCGTAGACATTTCAAAGGAGAATGGCGCGGTTTCATCTTTCCAATATTTATCGATAATTTCCTGAACAGGAATATTACAGGAATGACCGTTGCCGTATAATTTGATTTGCATAGATAAGCTCTCCTTTACATAACAGGCTGGATTTCTTTTGTGGTAATCACGACAATGGGCAAAAGCTGACAATTTGCGTAGTCTGCATAATCGTAGATACTTGCTTCATCGCTGATGCAGTATCCGCCAGGCATAGCATTTCCGTTTTCATCGCTTGCGCCGTTGTCTTCAAGTTTCATACTCTTCAGAAAGTCCTCATAGCGGGCTCTTAGTGCTGTTGAAGCTGCTTCCTTTGTGAGATAGGCATTGTCGTCAACACTGACATAAAGGTCACCGTTCTTGCAATCGCGCGTCACAGTAGTCAATACGAACATTATATTTCCTCCTTTTTCAATAAAAAACGGCCATCTCGAATTGAGATAGCCGTTAGGATACAGATTTTGAAATCAAAATAAATCAGGGTGTGATATTTTGACTTATCTTGATGTTCTCATTGTAACTACTTTGCAGCAAATAGCAAGGGAAATGGAGCTTTTAATCGGCTGACGCTTCGCTCTCTGCCTGCGGTTTATTCGCTGCAATAAGCTGTTCTGCAACATTGGAGTCCACAGTAGAAACCATAAACCCATTTCCTGTAAGGAAATTATATTCGTCAACGATAGACTGTTTCAGTTCTGCGAGCTGGTCTTTTGTAATCAGAGGATTATCCCCTGCCAGCAGATTTGCGTATTCGGAATATTTGTTTCTGAACTCAGAAATCTGTCCACTATACGCATCGTTTGTATAAATCATGGGATTGTTGGTCATTGTATAGAGCATCGAATTCATTGTGGACAGATAATTGCTGAAATCGACCTTACGAGCCTTGTAATTGCTGATATCTCCCAGCGCTTTTTCCACCTGCATGACAGGATTTGCAATTCCATCGTACTCTGCCTTGACTTCTTCTGTCACCGGGATTTCGGCATAATCGAGAATCTCTTTCCAAGTCACATTGTTGTCGGCCAACTTATGAGATTGATATGCAGAAGCTACAGGACCGCTTTCACTTTCCTCGTCATCTGCTTCAATGTTATATTTTTCATATAAGTCAGCAACAATAGTATTGGGTTCTGGAGTCGGTTCAGGGTCTTTGAGCGTATCCAGAGCACTCTTATCCATCTTCTCCAAGTCTTCGTCGGTATACCCGTTGATAGCGGGATTCGTATTCACGCCATTTCCCTGTGCCGCTTCACCTGTCGCAGCACTTGCTGTTTCCGTTGTGGCGGTTCCGATAGTGAGACTGTTTTTATTCATATCCCCTGCTTTATCTTTGCATCCTACAAGCATAGTACAAAGCATAGCGGCAGAAATAATAACAGCAAATACTTTATATGACATATGATAACTCCTTTTCTGTTGTGATATTTATATTATACCTCATAAAGTTGCAATAGTCAATCAATCATCGCTTGCAGAAAACCATATTATTGAATTTTCTGTTCGTTCTTTTAAATCTTCTTTATTTCTGCAGAAATACGCCATATGATTACCGGAAGCGTTATAGGTCGAGTCGATATATGTTATTTCGCCATTATAAACGATAGCGTTCCATGCATGATATATTCCGCCGTTTGTGTAACCTGTGCAGTAGGCTGCTTCATATCCTGCTTTATTCATCAGATATGCGAATGTTTTTGCGTATCCGGAGCAGATAGCTTCTTTTCTCAGAAGTGGAGCAACGATGCTGTTGTATGGATAGTATTGACCGTTCTGGATATTTTTTTCATCCGTATATGTGACATTTTGGCATAGCCAATCATTGACCGCATAGGCTGCCGTCCAAGCATCGTGGTTCAGTGCCTCGGCATTGTTTTGTAAGAATAAATCGGTTTCCTTTTGAAGTTTTTCCTCTAAGCTATTTTTACTATTCGCACTCATACTATAGGCCGGGTAAATTTTATAATATGTCTGGCCGTTTTTGTTGTATTCCATTTGATAGCCCGTTACCCAAAAAATATCCGGAGTTTTAAGGCTTTCCTTTAAGAGAATACGCATCGAACGCGGGGAGATAGATGTGTTGATGGTGATGGTTTCATTCATTGCTCGTATATTCTCAATAATGATATTTATAATGGATATTTCGTTGTCTGTGAAATTGTTCCCGCGAACAAAATAGCATTTTTTATTTTCGTTCGCAGAAACAATATCGGTATCTGAATCGTTCGTATAAGAGTATGTGATTTGTCCATTGATACCGTATTGTTCCGGAACGACATATTCTCTTGTAATATTGTCTTTGATTCTCACAGCGAACATAGCACATCCTGCCATAATTGCTGCAAAAAAAACAACGCACAACAATTTATATAATAAGCGTTTCACAGCTGAAATCCTCCCAAAAAGAAAAATCCACTCAAGCATGCGAATGCTTAAGTGGATTATTTTTCGTATGGGTTAATTGTAGCTACTTTGCAGCAACAAGCAAGGCTGCTTTGCGTCAGGCAGGTTTTTTGTCGTTCATCTTGTTACGGATACGTGTCGCAAATGCCATTGCAACAGCCTTTTCGTCATGAATCGGGAAATACTCAACGTCATCTGCATCGTTGTCTTTGCAGATGTAAACGAAGTAGTGTTCCTTGTCATGAGTCAGGCACACGGCACCTTCTTTGTACTCCTCGATGGCGTATACGTTCTCCGGAACATTACCGCGTTTCATCAACATCACCATGGAGTTTTCAAACTTGGTGAGTTCAACCGCAGGCTGTTCTTCTTCATGGGCAGGAGTTTCCTCAACGGCTTCCTTTGCCGGAACAGGTTCCTCAACAGGCTCCTCTTTAACAGGCTCTTCCTCGACGGGAGCACATGCCTGTTCAACATGTTCATCCTGCTTCTTTTCCATAGGTTCAGCCTTTTCCTGCATAGCAGACTGGACATCGGGTGCCACTACAACGGGAGGAATCATATCCTTTTCGTTGTTCTGTTCCATGAGCTTATCAAGCGTTTCGAGCGTAGACTCATCCATGCCCTTGCTTACTACGGAACCGACAATCTTCTTGTCAGAATCTTCCGTATCAGGTGTTACATGGGTAGCAGTAGTGACTACTTCGGGGATGGACTCGCCATTCGCTTCTTCCGGCTCATCGTCATCGGAGGATGTGTCAGAAACAGCAGGAGTAGATTCTTTCTTCACCTCTTCCTGTGCCTGCACAGGAGCAGGAGCAGGAGAAGCCGTCTTCTCTGCTTCTTTGCTTCCCTCTACATCTGCGATGATGTTGTGGATGAGTTTCTTATTCTTTTTGTTTGCGACCATGCTTCGAATCATAGCTGTCAGAGAAAGGATTGCGCATACCGCAAGCACAATGGTAATGGCAGTGACCAGAATGTCGGATGTCAGCATAGTCAACCCCATGGAATAGAGGATTCCGCCCTGAAATAGAAGCAGCGTAACCAGCATGGCAAACGATACGATACACGCGACAGCTGTTAAGACGGATGGCGCTTTAGAGAGAGATTTCGAAATGTTATTCAATTTTATCACCCTTTGTCTTGTGCCAGATGATTTTGAAATCATTCTGACTGATTATGTGTGTTCTTATTCGGTATATTTATATTATACCACAAAAGCGTGTTGTAGTCAACGCTAAATCTGCGCAATAGAAAATTCCCTTGGAAGAATATTTTCCAAATCCCCGTACAGACAGTATGTCATTGCGATACTATCCAGTTTTTCTGCGTAGCGCCGTCTACTGACATCTTTATATCCGAGAGGATTGCCGAAAGCGGCTTCCTCCGGATTTGCTGCTTCCCATTTTCGCAGGACGAAGCGTACACATTGTTCGTCGTCTTCTGACAGCAAATGTTGTACGATTGTTCGCCACGGAATTACTTCCAGATTTTGACCAAAGTAATCCTGCGGCGTGTTCCTGAGCATGGCAATGACGGGAATCACAGTTACAGGAGCACTTCCGGCAGCATTCAAAAAATATTTCGGAACACAAAGCTTATAGGGAATGGCGGACTCTTTGCTTTCATTCCAACGGATGATATGTGCCTCTCGGTCTGGCAGCAATCTCTTGATTGCTTTTCGCCATTGTAGCGTTGTACTGATGGTATCCTGACCGATATCATTTTCCCGAATGATTCTTCTGATATTCGTTGTCTTTGAGTTCATATCGCTGGCAATCATATCGATAGACTCACCCATTTCGAGCATATTCAGGATGTCTACGACTGAATTTGACAATCTTTTGTCCTCACGGTTAATCAAAAACGACAACCTCGACATTGTCGCCTTTGGAATCTACGTTTTTTGGTACATACCTGCCATCCGGTTTTGCGATAGCAGAGATATGTCTGGCCCATGCTTTTTCGAGGATTGTAGGCGCAGTATGGTTTCTTATTACAACGATTGCGGTATCCGGAACGTCATCCAGATACCGTTTCAACTCCTTTACAGTCATTCCAAATCTCCTCCCTACTTCATTTCAATCTTTGTTTTGCTTTTACTTTGCTTTCGCAAACGCTCGTAGTACAGATACGTTACGCGAAGCATTTTATTGTAGCAAAAAATGTCAACTAAGAACGCTGCTGCCGTGCGGCTTGGCTCTCCTATGACTTTAACCAATACACCAATAAGTGCGATGTACAGTATCGTCATAATGAGAATATGCACACATTTGATTGTTCTGTAATTTTGTTTTGGTTCTGAAATTCTCATGTTTATATTATACCACATAAACTATATGTAGTCAATCAATGCAAACAAAAAAAGAGCCTGCCCACAATGGGCAGACTCTTACGAGAAAATGGATTAGAGGATAATGCCATCCGGGTTATCCATGGTATACTCCTTGACCTCCACAGAATCAGGCAGCATGTCCCGCTTGAACTCAAGGTCATAGTCGTTAAAGGAAGTGGGATTGTTAACACCCGGCTTCAGCTTTGCGACCATAGCGTCCTCGATATCGGTAGGACGTACGCGGCCGCTGTTGCGGTTCTGGCGTACGACAACAACTTTGCGAACCGTCATCGAAGGACGAACGGAGCTCATGTCATCATCGAACATGTGCAGGATGGTCTGAATGAGGAGCTTGAGGTCATCCTCAGTCACACCGTTTCGCAGAATTGCCTTGGTACTTGTCTGAATGTACATGTGATACAAACCATACTCGACAACGCTGAAACGGCCCATCGTACGGTCTTTGTTTTTCGGCACCTTTTCGTTTCCCTTGCGTTCATCATCAGAGGAAACGCAGCAGCGAGTATTGGAAATCGAAGCAATCCTTATCGGGTCATACGACATCGGAAAGCTGAGCTGGAATGCGCCCTCGATTTTGCCGAGCGTGTTATAGCTCGAATAAGATGTGTTGACCATGCCAAACCACCGCGCATCCACGAAGTAATTGCACAGCTTTTTGCGCATAGTAAGCTCATCCTCGAACGTGAGCTTTTTGAAGTCACTTGGCTTTTTGCCTAAGCACTCACGAATGCTGCTCTCGATGCTGTAAGTATCGGGAGAACAGTACAGGTGATTGGTGTCAGGGTCAATCTCGCCAAAATTCGCCATGATGTTCAGAACATTGCGAATCTTGTATTTGATGCACTCTGGGGTCATGTAACCAAAGCCCTCGGAGTTCTGGCGAGGAGCGTTTTCATTGTCGGGGTCGCCGTTGGGGTTGGACATCTTAGCGTCAAAGACGACTTCGATGGTGGTGGGGGTTTTCAGAATATTTTCAATCATAGCCATGTTTTTATTCTCCTTAATTAGTCGTTGTTTTTTACGTTCTTTGCTGCGAGTGCGGCGGCGCAACGGATATTCTCACGGCGCTGCTGATAATAGCCGACTACAAAGTAGCCCTGCTGCTCAGGAGAGAGCTTGTTGGGATAATTATCGTCCAGCATATCAATCAGCTCAGAAATAACCTTTTCCTTTGCCGCGAAAATAGCGCTCTTTTTGTCGTCGTTGTTAGCTTTTGCACGGAGTAGGTTGAAGCTCAAGTGCATCTGCGGCATGGTTTCGGCCGGGTTCTCCATAACGCGCGCGAAGTAACGCTTCACAAACGTGGTCTGGTTGCTTGGGTCGATTGCTCGCTGAGCACTCTCCATGTGTGCAAAAATGCGTCCCGTAAGGTACGCGGGGGTGGTGTTGTTTTCGTTCAGAGACACAGTTAAATCTTCCTTTCCTGCGTTGTTGATGAGATACGCTTTGATAATCCCTGCCATTGTGGCGGAAATGCAGCACACGCCATCATCGAGGGTTTTCTTACTCTCTCGGTCTGCACGGCAAAGAACCATATCCAGAACACGAACCGGGTATTTCTCTCCCATGAAGACGCTGCGGCTAATCTGCTTCCAAAGAACAGGGTTATCTACTTTGACTTTCCCTTTTTCGTCCTTGGCGAACAAGGAACGGTATACGGTAGTGGGACGCGCAAAGTCACGAACCGTTCCGTCATTCTCCTTGCACTTAGGGCTGCGCACGATTTCCATATTATCATAATGACGCTGGAAATGCTCACAAAGCTCACCTAACGTGATTTGGGTGAAATCAGAAACGATGCTGCCTTTTCCACGAGTACCGACAGTCCAAACATTGACCTTCACATTCTTCTCTTTCTCTGACAGAGGAATCATTCTCCCCTTTCGAATCTGAGCGATGTGAAGCATCCGCTCGGTCATTTCGCTTCCGCTTTCATCAGAAATAGAAAGCAAATTCGAGACGGTGTCGAAGCAGAGGTCAATAATGGCACTTTCTTCTTCCTTAGGAACATCATCGCACCATACGACCATACTTCTCTTGAGGTTGCAGCTTTTGCTTGCGGGAATGAAAAAGTTCTTTCTACGCGTCAGCAGGTCTTTCGCGGCTTCACAGATTTTATGACCGTCTTTCTGCGAGATGGGGATGGCATTGCCCTTTTCCCGACCGAAGTAGTTTGTGTTCTTCTTGTTGTTCGAGAGAAGGTATGCGTTTACACCGTTGACGGATACATTATTGAAAAGCGTCGCCTTCAATCCGACTTCTCCGCTAATCATGCTGCGGATATAGGTGGGTTTAGAAGGCAAAACGAATTTCCCGTTTTTATCTTTCTGAGGAATAGGCATTTCACCGTATGCCGTCGTCAGCTTCTCGTAGTTTTTCTTGAACACATCGTCTTCGAAAATGGGCTTGCCATTATAGAAGAACATGCACTGACCGCCATTGGCGACGTTGCTTGCAACGATGTAGGGGTTTTCTTCTGCTTTGGTGTTGTCCCAAGTCTCATAGAATTTGTAGATGGCACAAAGAGCCGGAGATTCACCCAGATACTCACGAAGTCCCAAAACTGCGTTTTTCATCGCACCGTAATAGTCGATAGTGCTAACCTTACCTTTACCATCGCGTTTCGGAGTGCCAAACATATAATGCGCGGCATCGCAAAACAGATACGGGTAAGCGCCGCTCGTACGGGTACGGCGAACAGGAACCGTGAATTTTTGATAGGGTGTATCCTTGCCTTTAGCCTTGGTCTTGGCCTTGTCCTCCACCTCATCAGCGTCAGATGTTGCGCCAAGTGCATAGATTCCGGTGAGTTCACCATCATCATTGACCTCTACAGCGTAATTGACTTCCACAATCGTCCAGCCGTAAGGCATGACGGTTCCGAGCGGTAACTGTGCATTGTAATGGTCGTACAGAACATTAAGTAAGTCCTTCATAACAGTGGAAATACTCTCCTTTCGTGAAGTCGATAATCCCATTCTCGATTGTCAGATGTCTGCAAACCAAGTCGGGGTCTTTCGGCTTTGTATAATCTTCGGTAAATGGCATAAACCCAAGGTCTTCATTAAAAGGCTGCGTGGGCTTGATGTCATCGCTGTTGATGAGCTTGAAATTCATCGGGTCCATTGCAATACCAAGATACGGCACTTTGTTTCCGCAGCCGCCGTTTATGTACTTGGTAAGCATCTCGTAATATTTATCAAGGTTCATACCTTCCTGCATCGTATTCATCTGAACCAGATAGACGATGATGGTGTATCGAACATTGACAAGACATTCACGAGAACGCTGACCGCGACCTTCGTTGTATCCGTTTTGCGTGATACGCTCTTTCTTTATGGGATTGTGGATATAAACAGCGGTTGGAATGGTTTCAACGCCGGGATGCCAATAAATTGCATCGATTGCACCCTTTAATGCGGAAAAGGTGGGAACCTCATAGGTAACGCCTTCAACACGCATACCGGGAATGGTGAATCCGGCAAACTTAGAGTCAACCTCTAAGATGATGGGCTTAGGATAGACACGAATTGCTTTGTGATTGCGGTTGATAAGTTCCGCATTCTCCATAATTTTGTGTCTATCAACACATGGTATTTTCACGATTAAATCCTCCGTTTCTTTTTGGCAACAAAAATACCGCCAC
>ENA-OOXF01000608-OOXF01000608.1-human-gut-metagenome-genome-assembly--contig:-NODE-608-length-27464-cov-6.700682_pt1 | contig 27464 bp, 14 predicted proteins | sample MGYA00241586_ERZ501341 | MGnify/ENA primary metagenome ERZ501341 (study PRJEB25962, sample SAMEA2042985) | human gut metagenome | biome: human gut; feature: human-associated habitat; material: faeces... | reverse complement strand
AGGCATGGGTGCGCCTGCATCGCCTGTGCTCGTGGATGATGCACTCGAGGCTCGAGCCCATGAAGGACTTCGCCCGCATGATCCGACGCCACTTCGCCGAGATCGTCGCCTACTTCGAGCACCCGTACACCAACGCCGTGCTCGAGGGCGCCGACAGCGTCGTCCGGAACGTGAAGAGACGGGCCTGCGGCTTCCGTGACATGGACTACTTCGCCACCATGGTCTACCTGACCTGCGGCAAGCTCGACCTCAAAGCCGTCACCACCTCCCCCTCAGTGAGAGTTTTTTGCAAATTGGCCCGTACCCGCACCTCGTCACAGCTTGTATAATCACGATTATACTAATCGTGATACAATAAATCGTGATGCGATAGAAATACGCCGGCGTATGGCATAAAGGAGGCGGGCAGCATGGCATTCATCGGACGAGACGATGACCTCAAGCAACTGCAGGAATGTTTCACTGAGCGTAGGGCACAGCTTGTGTTCGTCTACGGCCGCAGGCGCGTGGGAAAAACAGAGACGCTTATTCAACTCGCAAAAGACAAGGAAACCTTATTCTTCGCGGCGCAGAATGCCACTAAAGATGAACAGCTGGCATCGTTCTCCCGTCTCATGTTCGAGGCGGGTGCCCCGGGCAAGGATTATCTGAGTCAATATCCTTCTTGGGAAAGGGCGTTAACCGAGTTAACCCGGCTGCCAGAGCCGAGCGATGGCGGCCGCAGGCTTGTGATATTCGATGAGTTTCCTTATCTGGTCAAATCTGATCCGTCATTGCCGTCAGTGCTACAGAATCTTTGGGACCACACGTTGCGTCATGCAAATCTGATGATTGTGATTTGCGGCAGTGCCATGAGCTTCATCGAAAAGGAGCTGTTGGGAGAAAAATCGCCGCTATATGGTCGTGCGACCGGCATCCTGAAGATGCTGCCGATGCCATATTGGGATGCAGCGCAATTCTTCCCCAACTATAGTGGCGAGGATAAGGCGCTGGCCTACGCAATACTGGGCGGTATCCCGCGTTACCTAGAGGAATTTGACCCAGATGAGACCATAGACGCAAATGTCAAGCGGCATATTCTGAGACGCATTGCTCCGCTATACAGCGAGGTTGAATTTTTGTTGCACGAAGAACTGCGGGAAACTGCGAAATATAACAGCGTGATACGGGCGATCGCGCTCGGCGCAACTTCGCTGAATGAGATCGCGACACACACGATGATGGCAAACGCAACAGTATCGTCGTATCTCGCCAATCTTATGGAACTGGGGATTGTGGAACGTGAGTTCCCAGTCACGGCGAAGCCTAAGGAGCGGGCGAAAGGTTCGCGTGGGCTGTATCAGCTGAGCGACAATTTCTTCCGATTCTGGTATTCGTTTGTCTTTCCGTATCGTTCGGAATTGGAGCGGGGCGATGTGGAAGGCGTATACGAGCGTCATATCAAGCCGGTATTACATGATTTTGCCGGCAAACCGTTCGAGGGTCTGTGCCGTGAATGGATGTGGCGTGAGAGTGCTGCTGGACGGTTGCCCTTCCGTGCGCGTGCGGTTGGCCGTTGGTGGGATCGTCAGGATGAGATAGACGTGATGGCCGTTGACAATGCGTCTGATGCTGCCATTGTGGGCGAGTGCAAATTCCGCAATGCGCCGGTGGACCGTTCCGTGCTGAATCTACTGCGAGACCGTGCTGCGCGAACCGGTATCGGCCAGCGAACATACCTGCTGTTTTCGCTCGGCGGTTTCGATCAATCACTGGTCGACGATGCTGCGGCGTCTCAATCCGACGTTCAGCTCGTCGGCATCGATGAGCTGTTTCATGAATAAATCCCATTTGCGAATAGCTCTCACTGAGTGCTCATCAGTGAGAGCTATTCGCAAATGGAGCCTTACTTCTTCGCCTGAGTGAGCTGGTAGGCGGCGAAGAGGATGGCCAGCCAGATCACGCCGGCGATGACGGCGATGCGGTAGCTGGTGGAGAAGCACATCAGCACCACGACCAGCGCCAGGAACGCCAGCACCACCCACGGGGTCACCTTGGCAAACGGCAGTTTGAAGTGAATCGCGTCCAGTGCCTCCTGGCCGCTCAGACCGGCCAGCTCGGAATCCTCGGGAGCGCCGCCCGCGGCGACCACCTTACGGAACTTCATTTCGGTGAGCATGATCATCGTCCAGTTGATGATGCCGGCAATGGTGGCAATCGACATCAGGTAGTTGAACGCGAACTCAGGCCACACGAACACCACGACCACGGCGATGGCGGTGATCGCGGCGGACGTCAGCACGCCGGCCACTGGCACGCCGCGCGAGTTGAGCTTGCCCAAGTAAGCGGGCGCATTGCCCTGCTTGGCCAGCGAGTACAACATGCGGGAGTTGGCGTACAGGCCGGAGTTGTAGACGCTCATCACAGCGGTCAGGCACACGAAGTTCAAAATACCGGCAGCCGCGTGAATGCCCACGGAATCGAAGATCTGCACGAACGGGCTGGAATCGCCGTCGATCTTGCTCCACGGAATCACCGCCATGATCACGCCGAGCGCGCAGATGTAGAAGACGAGAATACGCCAGATGATGCCGTTCGTGGCCTTCGGAATGGTGGTGCGCGGATTCTCGGTTTCGCCGGCGGTGATGCCGATGAGCTCGGTGCCGCCGAAGCTGAACATCACCACAACCAGTGCCATCAGCAGGCCGGTCCAGGAACCGTCGGAATTCTGCCCCATCAGGCCGTTCGGGAAGAAGCCGTTACCCACGGTGAACCAGTTCGCGAAGCTTGCGCGCACGCCGGATGCGGTGGGCAGGACAAAGATGATGACGGCCAGGCCGCCGACGATCATGGCGATCACGGCCACAATCTTGATAATGGCGAACCAGAACTCGAACTCACCGAACTTGGAGACGCCCAGCAGGTTGGCGGCGCAGATAATCACCAAGAACACGGCCGCCGACACCCATGTCGGAATCGCCGGGAACCAGTAGTTTACGAATTTGCCCACCACGGACAGCTCAACCATCGAGACGAGGATGTAATTGAACCAGTAGTTCCAACCGGAGATGAAGCCGGCGCGCTTGGACCAGTAGCGAGTGGCGTAGTAGCTGAACGCGCCCGCCTTCGGATCCTCAACGGACATTTCGCTCAGCGCGCGCACGATCATGAAGATTGCGAAGCCGCCAACCAAGTAGGCGAGCAGAATCGAGGGGCCGGCCAGCGCGATGGATTCGCTGGAACCATAGAACAGGCCGGTTCCGATGGCGCCGCCCAGTGCAATCAGCTGGATATGACGGTTCTTCAGTGACTTGCGCAGCGTGGCCGGCACCGGCACGTCGTCGGTTTCGCGCGGCTTCTTAGGCGCATCAGCAGTACTCATTGTGCCCTTCTCTCACATTTCTTGGGTTTTGGCGCACGCGGGGCTTGCCGCGATGCGCAACGTTCGTTATTCTATGCCGCCGTATCGTCTCAGAAATGGTCAATCGTCTATTTGTGCGCTATCGCAAGCGCGGGCGTGGGCGCGGCCGGTGAGCAGGCGAAGCTATAGCGAGCGATGCTTATGAAACCGCACGCTTCACTGAGTTCACTGAATTCACCGTGTTCACTGCGTGGCAGGCATACACATGGTGAAGATGGTGTGGGACACCGATTCGGGAGAGGCCGCGAGATCGGTGGCGAGCCAATATTGCAAAAGCCCAATGCTGCCGGACACGGCGAATCGCATACGCATCTGCGCCTCGGCTGGGTAACCCGCCGAAGATTGCAACTGTTCGCCTACGCCGCGCTGGCTGTAAATCAATCCCAGCAGCTGCTGCTGGAAGCCGATATCCGCTTTCGGGCTCATCAATACCTGCAGATGCTTGCGATTGTCGGCAATGTACTGGCAGATGCGCTCAATAACATGCTCGATGCCGGCAGAATCTGGCTGGGCGAGTAGCTGTTCGAGTGCGGTGGTGACCCAGGCCATGGTTTCGTCTTCAATGTCGTGCAGCAGTTCCTCGATGCTCGCATAATGCGCGTAAAACGTGGAACGATTCACATCGGCCCGCTCGCACAACGCTTTAACGGTGATGGAGCCGAGCGGCTGATTGCGCAGCAACTCGATAAGCGCGTCCTGCATGGCACGTCTCGTGTAGCGGGTGCGGCGGCTTTCCGTCAATTCTTTGGCCATGGCCTTCTCCCCAAATTCCGACAACCCACAATCCAACTGTTGGTTGCAGAACCGACACAGTGTTGTTTTACTTGAGTATAGCAGGAAGTTTTGGCGGGGCCTATGGGGCTAGGTGGCTGCCACGAGCGCGTTGGAGGTGTGCGATGGCGTATATCGAATTCGACCATGTGGTCAAGGAATATCCTTCTGGCAGCAGTGTGATTCGCGCGCTCGACGAGGCCAGCTTCACCGCCGAACAAGGCGAATTAAGCGTGATTCTGGGGCAGTCCGGTGCCGGCAAAACCACGGCATTGAACATTCTGGGCGGCATGGATACCGCCACAACCGGCCGCGTAGTGGTCGGCGGACGCGATATTACGGGTCTGCGGAAAAAGGAACTGGTGACCTACCGGCGCAACGATATCGGCTTCGTCTTCCAGTTCTACAATCTGGTGCCTAACCTTACCGCGCTCGAAAACGTGGAGCTCGCCTCGCAAATCTGCCCTGACCATTTCGATCCAGAGGAAACGCTGCGCAAAGTCGGACTGGGGGAGAGGATGGACAACTTCCCCGCGCAACTGTCCGGCGGCGAACAACAGCGTGTATCCATCGCCCGCGCGATTGCCAAAAAGCCGAAGCTGTTGTTGTGCGATGAGCCGACCGGTGCGCTCGATTACGAGACCGGCAAGGAAGTGTTGCAGTTGCTGCAGGATATTTGCCAAACACAAGGCATGACCGTAATGATCATCACGCATAATTCCGCGCTTGCACCGATGGCTCACAAAGTGATTCGCTTCCGCTCCGGCAAGGTGACCAGCGAGGAGGTCAACGCAACGCCGCGGCCCATCGCCGATATCGAATGGTAGGTGATTGGCGATGCTCACTGCAAGACACTCTGTGAAACGCCCCGTGAAACAAGCGAGGCGATTTGTGAAACATTCTGTGAAACGGCGGAACCTCGACGATAGCGGCGGTCGAGGAGCGGGCGTTTCTGCGGTATTTGCCAAAGATACGTTGCGTTGCTGGCTGCGCAGCTGGAAGAGGTTCGTCTCGATCGCCGTCATTACGCTGCTTGGCGTGGCCGTGCTGACCGGCATCTACGCCGGATGCCGCGATGCTTTTCTGGCGGCCGGTCGTTTTTACGATCAGCAGGGACTGCATGACCTGCAGGTGCTATCCACATACGGCCTGACCGATGATGATGCGGCGGCACTGCGCCGAATCGACGGTGTGCAAACCGTGCAGCCCGAACGTTCTCAGACGGTGACCACGTTGGTGGACGGCACCAAGAAAACCGTGACCATACAGGAAATCGGTACCGAAGGGCTTGATCAGCCGTACATACGGCAGGGCAAACTGCCGAACAAGGCCGGCGAAGTGGCGGTGACTCAGCAGTTCCTGAACGATAGCGGACTCAAGATTGGCGGCACCATTACTGTGACGCCACAAGACACCTCTTCATCCGTCATATCGGTAGCGGCCACGGAGACTGACGATTCCAATAATGCCGATACGGTAGGTGTCGCCGCCAATGCCTCGGCATCCGATGCGAAGTCCGCCGCCAATACGGACGCCGACGCCGAGCAATCCCCGCAGTTCCCCACGAAACTCACCATCACCGGCGTCGTACTTGACCCGCGCGACCTCAACAATCCAGACGGCTATTCGGGCATGACCTCCTTCCGGTCCACCTCATCCGAGGACTATACGTTCTTTGCACCCAGCGACGGCGTGACCGGCAATATATACACTGCGATATCGGTTGCCGTCACTGGTGCGTCCGATTTTGACACGTTTTCCGATGCCTACGATGAAGCCGTCAAAACCGTGGCCGACCGTATCGAACATCAGATACAGACCACACGCCAGAAAGCCCGTCGTCAACAGATCGTCTCCAGCGCGCAGCGCAAACTGGACGATGCCCAAGACGAGGCCAACGAGCAGCTGGACGAAGCCCAGAAGCAGATCGACGACAACTGGGCCGAGCTGGAAGCCAACGAAACGACATTGCAAGATAGCCGTACCGAATTGGAGAACAACAGGACAACCATTACCGATGGCGAACGGCAGCTCGCCGATGGACGTGCGCAGATTGCAACGGCCCGTCAACAGATCGCGCAAGGTCGCCAGCAGATAGCCGAAGCGCGCACCCAGCTCGAATCAGGCAAAACGCAGCTCACCTCGGCTCGCAAACAGCTCGATGCGGCGCAAACGGAACTGACCGCCAATCGCACGAAAATCGAACAGGGCATTACCCAAATCGACCAAGGCATGGCGCAAATTGATCAGATGCTGCCCATGATTCAACAGGCCAACAATCTACTGGCGCAACTTGACCCGAATATCGACCTCAACTCACCCACATGGCAGGCCATCAAGCAACTGCTCGCGCGCCTTGGCATTACCGTGCCTGAAGTGCCGTCAATCAGCGATCTGCGGCAACAGCTGACCGCCAAGCAAACGGAACTGCAAACGCAGCGAGACAGTCTGGCCCAGCAGAAAGCCGATTTGCAGCGCACATTAAACGAAACCATTGCCCCCGCACAATCCACCTTGGACCAGCAGAACGCGCAACTGACCGCCAAGGAACAGGAAGCGGCTGCAGGAGAGGCACAGCTCAATACCAAATCCGCGGAACTCGAAGCGAATGCCGCAACCCTCGAAACCCAGTCGGCGCAACTTGAAGCGCAGGCCGCCCAACTGGCCAGCGGCAAGCGGCAGCTTGAAGAAGGCGAGCGGCAGCTGAAAGAAGGCGAACAACAGCTCGCGGACGGCAAGGCGAAACTGGATGATGCGCAGTCTGCACTCGATGCGATGCGAAGCGAAGCGGAAAGCGAATTCGCCAAGCAGCAACGGCGCATCGACGATGTGGCCAACGCACGTTGGTATGTGCAGACGCGCGCTTCGATCGACGGATTCAGCTCGCTCAAATCAGATGTCAGTTCCATCGAATCCATCGGCCGCGCATTCCCGATTGTGTTCCTGCTGGTCGCCGTGCTCATGAGCCTGACCACCATGACCCGCATGGTCGAGGAAGATCGCGGACTTATCGGCACCTACCTTGGACTCGGCTATGGCGGACTCGCCGTGTCCAGCCGGTATCTGCTGTTCGCGTTGCTCGCCTGCTTGGTCGGCGGCGGCATCGGTCTGCTGGTCGGATTCCTCGGCATCCCGGCATTCCTGATGGTGGTGATTGAGGGACTGTATATATTGCCCGGTGTGCGACTCGAATACGACTGGTTGTACGGTTCGGCCGGCATCGTGCTGTTCGTGGTCGGTGTGGGCGTGGCCACCGCGCTCGCCTGCCGCGAGGAGATACGGCACACGCCCGCCGCGCTGATGCGCCCGAAGGCGCCGAAGGCGGGCGCTCGCATATTGTTGGAGCGGATTCGCCCGGTATGGAGCCGGCTGAACTTCCTCGGCAAAGTCACTGCGCGCAATATCTTCCGATTCAAGTCGCGCTTGATTATGACCGTGGGTGGCGTGGCCGGTTGCACAGCGTTGATTATCTGCGGATTTGCGATTAACGACACCGTCGACACGACTGGCGTCAAGCAATATGAGCAGATCTACCAGTATGACTTGATGGTGGTGGCCAATGACGATGACGCCGCCGCGATGCGCAAGCAGGTGGCACAAGATGGCCGGGCCATCGAAACGCTGAATCTGCGCGTGGATAGCGGCGAGATGAGCAATGCGGCGCAGGAAAGCGAAACCGTGCAGCTGATGACGGTGCCCAACGATTCGCTGAATATCTTGAACGATATGGTCACGCTGGAACAAGCTGGCGATGATGGATGGTTTGGGCTGCCCAATATCTTCGGCAAAGCGGGTGGCGGCACTGTAGCGCTGGACGATAGTGGTGTGATTGTGGCGAAGTCCGCAGCCAATTCGTTGGATATTCATGCGGGCGACACCGTCACGTTGAGCAATGGCGGCAGCGGGCGGGCCAAGGTGAAGGTTGCGGCGGTGACGCGCAACCTCATCGGCTCTGATGTGTACATCAGTGAGCGACTGTACGACCAGAAGTTTGCGGCCGACGGTGTGACGTCTTCGGCTTCGGGAGATGGCACTGCCTCGACCTTGACGTGGAACGCGATGCTCGCCAAGCTGAAAGGTTCCGAGACCGAACAGGCCGAATATGCGGATCGGTTGGGCGAGGAATCGTCGGTGCTCAAGGCCGTGAGCTGTGCGCATCTGGCCGCCACGTTTAAGTTCGATTTGATGGGTGCCGTGGTGGCGCTGATTGTGGGGCTCGCCGGCGGCCTGGCGCTGGTGGTGCTGTTTACGTTGGCCAATACGAACGTGTCCGAACGCATCCGCGAGATGGCCACACTGAAGGTGCTGGGCTTCTATGACCGCGAGGTGCACAACTACGTGAACCGCGAGATGATGATATTGACCGGTATGGGTGTGGTGGTTGGTCTGCCGCTTGGCAGGTGGATAGGCGGATTACTGACTGCTGCGTTGAATATGCCGTCGCTGTATTTCGAAGTGGAAGTGCACTGGTACAGCTATGCGATTGCCGTGGTGGCGACGCTGGCGTTCGCGCTGCTGGTGCAGCTGTTCACCAACCCAGTGCTCGATCGCGTAGACCCGGTCAGCTCGCTCAAGTCCGTGGAATAGAGGTAGAAGTTCAATTTGGTGTTGATGAATTGAACTTTTTGGCGGAATATTTACAGTATCATCGCATGTATTCTTGAGCTGAGCGGTTTTCGTGACATATTTCGGTGATACAGTTTGAACTTGTTTTGAACGAGTATCGCGTCTGGTGCGTAACAATCGGGCGGCAGAGAAGAGAAATGAAATCAGTATGGCCGATACGAATGTGAATGGTGGTACACAGCAGGCTACGGGCAAACTCAAGTCTGTCGAAAGCCTGGACCAGACCAACGAGATGGAGCGTGGCCTGAGCAATCGCCACGTGCAGTTCATCGCCATTGGCGGCACCATCGGCACCGGCCTGTTCCTGGGCTCGGGCAAGTCAATCTCGCTAACCGGCCCCTCGATCATCTTCGTGTACATTCTGGTCGGTGTCATCATGTTCTTCCTGATGCGCGCCATCGGCGAAATGATGTACCGTGACCCCAGCCAGCACACCTTCATCAATTTCATCACCCGTTACCTTGGCAACGGGTGGGGGCATTTCGCCGGCTGGACGTATTGGGCCGCGCTCGTGCTGCTGGGCATGACCGAGATCACGGCCGTCTCCACGTACTTCATCACCTTCTTCGACACGTTCGGCATCGACCTGACCCATTGGAAATGGCTGATCGAGCTGTGTTTCCTGGTGTCGCTGGTCTCCATCAACCTGATTGCCGTCAAGGTGTTCGGCGAGGTGGAATTCTGGTTCTCGATGATCAAGATCACGCTGATTTGCGCGATGATCGCCACCGCCGTGGTCATGATCGTGATCGGCTACCATTACCCGGCCGTGCAGATTCACGGCGTGGACCACGTGAGCCCGGCCGGCCACGCCGGATTCGACAACCTGTTCGCCAACTTCTCGTTCGCGCCGAACGGTTGGATGGCCTTCCTCATGAGCTTCCAGATGGTGTTCTTCGCCTACGAGATGATTGAATTCGTGGGCGTCACCGTCTCCGAGACCAAGAATCCGCGCAAGGTGCTGCCCAAGGCCATCAACGAGATTATCGTGCGCGTGCTCATCTTCTATGTGGGCGCACTGGTGGCCATCATGTGCATTGTGCCGTGGACCTCGTTCAAGCCGAACAAGGACGGCTCCTTTGCCTCCCCGTTCATTATGGTGTTCCAGTATGCCGGGCTGAATTGGGCGTCTGCGCTGGTGTTCTTCGTGGTGATTACCGCCGCATCTTCCGCGCTGAACTCGCTGCTGTACTCGGCTGGCCGCCACCTGTACCAGCTGTCCGAGGTGTCGCCGAACCCGACGCTCAACAAGCTCGGTCAGGTGTCCGATCGCAAGGTGCCGGCCCGCGCCATCCTGGTGTCCGCGGCGCTGATACTGCTGTCGCCGATCGTCAACGCCATCCCCGGCGTGTCCGGAGCGTTCGTGCTGTTCTCGTCCGCCAGCTCCGCGGTGTTCCTGTTCATCTACATCCTGACGCTGATGGCACACCGCAAGTACCGTCGCTCCGCTGATTTCATTCCGGACGGGTTCGTCATGCCCGCTTGGAAGGTGCTCAATACGGTGGCAATCGTGTTCTTCGTGTTCATCTACCTGACGTTGTTCCTTGCGGACGATACGCGCAATTCCGCGATTGCCGGCCTGGTGTGGCTTGTGGGCTTCGGTGGATTCTCTATGCTGCGCGAACGCTACCGTAGCCGCGATTTGAAGGCCGCACTGGAACACAAGGAGTGATTGGACGGGCTGATTGGCTGGCGGCTATTGGTTGGGTGGCTGTTGGCTGTTGGCGGCTGACTGGCTAGCGGCCGATAGCCAATGACTGGGCTGATCGTCAGCCAATCGGCTGCCTATAGGTCTCATTGATACATTCGGTCATCCGATTAGTGCATTTGCGCGGACAATTAGTGCATTCGATCATCGGATTAGTACATCAGTGTGCAATTATTAGTACAATTAGCCGCCTAATTAGTACATTAGGACATAAAACAATGTCCTAATGTACTAATTAGATGCTAAAATACGATAAGTGCCATGTCCTAATGTATGAATTATCGCTATGAAGGGCGGAATGCGATGACGCAGGATGAACTTATGCAAGTGCTGCAGGCCGGTGAATCATCTATGGTCGAGTTCAAGCGCTGCAGCGAATTGCCTCATACGGATACTTTTGAGACTGTATGCTCATTCGCCAATCGTTCTGGTGGCAGCATTTATCTTGGCGTTGACGATGACGGTCAAGTGCTCGGCGTCGATTCTAAGCGCGTTAGTGAGATAGAGCGCAACGTTGTCAACGTAGTGTCTAATCGTAAGATGTTCGAACCGGCTCCAATGGTGGAAACGGAACATATCGAGTACGACGAACGGATTATTGTTCGTATTTGGGTAGCTCCGAGTTCTTCGGTTGTGCGGTTCAAGGGCGCAGTGTTTGGTCGCATTGCTGATGTGGATACACACATCGAAAGCGATATCCAGATTAGTCAAATGTATATTCGCAAGCAGAACTACTATTCCGAACGGCGAATTTTCCGTTACGTGACTCCGTTTGATTTGCGTCCTGAGCTGATTGCGCGAATGCGGCAGCTGGCGGTCGCTCAGCGAGCTGGGCACCCTTGGGGAACTATGTCTGACGAAGAACTGTTCCGCAGCGCCAAGCTATACGATCGTGATTACACGACCGGCGAAGAGGGCTTTAATCTTGCTGCAGTGCTGCTCTTGGGCAAGGATGAAGTCATTTCCTCGGTTTGCCCAGCGTATATTACTGATGCCGTGGTTCGGCGAGACAATATTGACCGATACGATGACCGACTTATGGTGCGGACCAACTTGTTCGATTCGTACGAGCAACTCCGTGAATTTACTGAGCGGAATCTGCCTGACCACTTTGTGTTAAAGGGCGATAAGCGAGTGAGCCCGCGTACGATGATCGCCCGTGAATTGGTGGCAAACAGCCTCATGCATCGGGAGTATTCCAGTCCGGTGGTGGCGCGTGTCACCATTGATAATGAATCCATCCGGACGGTTAATGCTTCGCGCTCATTCTTTGAAGGTCGAATGAAGCTGGGCGAGTTCACGCCAATGCCAAAGAATCCGATTATCGCTAATGTGTTTGTGCAGACCGGCATAGCCGAGCAGCTGGGTAGCGGACTGCGGAATCTGATAAGAGCGTCCCGGCAATATACTGAGCGAGAGCCTGAGTTCCGCGATGGTGACATATTCGAGGCGACGATTCCTATTGTTCCTGCGCTGAAGACCGTGGATGGTTCTGGTTTTGCTAGCGTGAGATCTGTAGTTGAGAAAGATGCCGAAGAGGGTGCGAGGCTCATTGGCGGGGAACGTGTGGATGGTAAGAAAGCAGATGCAACCGCATCGGGTGAAATTGATTCGCGGGCAGCGATGCTGTCGGCGATGAATCGACGCTTGACAGAGGTTGACTATGTGACTGTACCTGAACTCGCCAAGATAACAGAGCTCGATAACAGAACAGTCCGCAAATTCCTAAACGGTTTAGTTGCGCAAGGAAAGCTGATTGCTGAAGGCAACACGCGTGGTCGGCGTTATCGGAAGGGATAGCGGGCGCGATATCTCGATGCAGTGGGATTCACTTAAGGGCTACGGCAAATATGATTCGTAGCGATTGGGCCAGCGCAATTCGAATGGCTCATGACTTTGTGCGTCGTTTGTGGTCTCTGAAGTTGTTTGCTGGGTGACGGTTTTGTGATAAAATCGCTCATATCAAAATGTTTGCGTAAACATTTTGGCTGCGCCGAAAGAAGGAGTCGACGTAGGTCATGTATCAGGCAAAGAGGCCGGCTCAGTGAAGCAAAGGCCGATTTTTCCGGTATAAGGCGGACAGCAGGAACACTAAGGAGACCAATGAGGGTACTGAGCAAATCGCTTGCTGCAATGGTTGCGGCGGCAACACTAGTGGGAGGAGGGGCGTTTGCGGTTGCCGGCACTGCGTATGCGGCTGATAACGATGCCATTACCGTGACCCCGAACCCGTGGTATGCCAACAGTTTCGATGGCTGGGGCACCTCGCTGGCTTGGTTCGCCAACGCCACCGGCAGCCTCGGCGAGGAATCGGCCATCACCACCAATCTCGGCGATGACGCTTCCAAGGCTAAGGCTGTGGAATACGGCAAGCAGCTGCGCGAACAGTTCTACCAGTCCATCTTCGGTGATGAAGGACTGGACCTGAACATGGCCCGCTACAACGTGGGCGGCGGCAATGCCTCCGATGTTGCCTACGGCTACCCATTCATGCGCCAAGGCGCTGCCGTGCCTGGCACGTGGAAAGATGACGCCACCGGCTCCGGCACGTATGGCAATGGCGTAACCACCAAGCAGGCCGACAAAGACAAGCTGGCTGCGGCATTCGACCCGACTGACGACAACCAGTATGACTTCTCCAAGTCCGCCGCCCAAGACTGGTGGATTGAGCGCGGTGCCACCGGCGATAACCCCGACATCACCGATGTAGAGGCCTTCGCCAACTCCGCTCCGTGGTTCCTGACCAACAGCGGTTACGCCACTGGTGGATACAACTCTGGTAGCAATAATCTTGCAAACCCTGAGAAATTCGCTCAGTACATGACCAAGAACGTCGAGCACCTCGAAAGCCTTGGCGCAAACGTTGACACGGTCGAGCCGTTCAACGAGTCCGAGACCAGTTACTGGGGCACTCCGGGCGACATGGCTTCGAAGTACACCGATGAGAGCGATGACAACACCAAGCTCATTAACAACTACTGGGATAAGTACTACTCCGACAAAGATAAGTCCGTCACCCCATACTCCAACGCGCTGAAGAAGCCGCAGGAGGGTATGCATATCAATAACGCCCAGCAGCAGCAGACGATTACCGCACTCGCTGAGGCGCTCAAGGACAATGATGACACCATCATCGCAGCCACTGATGCTACAAACTCCGCTGACTTTGTCAAGTCGTACAACCAGTACCCGCAGGCGATCAAGGACCTTATCGATCAGTACAATGTTCACGCCTACTCCGACGGCAGCCAGATGCAATCGCGCGATATCGCTCAGGCAGACGGCAAGAAGCTGTCGATGAGCGAGGTGGACGGCTCCTGGCAGTCCGGCTCCTACAACCCGTACGGTTTCGACAACGCGCTGGGCATGATGAGCAAGATCAGCTCCAACGTCACCCGCCTGCAGTCCAAGGACTTCACCTTCTGGCAGGTGGTCGAGGACCTCTACAACATGCAGATGGGCTCGAACGTGAACCCGGCCGGTGAAAACACCAACTGGGGCACCGTGCTGATTGACTTCGACTGCACCGTGGCCGGTAAGGACGGCAAGCTCTACTCCGAGCGCCGCGTGAACAACAACGGCGGTACCACCGATGGACTTGAACCGTGCACGGTTATTGCAAACGCCAAGTACAACGGCGTCAAGGCCATCACCCACTTCATCCACGCGGGCGACAAGGTCATCGCCAACAACGATGAAGACAACAACATGACTGCCACCTCCGACGATGGCAAGACACAGACCGTCATCCACCGCAACTCCGGCACCTCTGACCAGACCTTCGTCATCGACCTGTCGAAGTACGGCGAGATTGCCGACAACGCTTACGGTGAGCTCTACCTGACCACCGAAACCTCTGCCGAAGACAAGAACGCGGGTGTCGATTCCGCCACTCCGGAAGTCTTCGCCAAGACCAGCAACGTCAAGCAAGCTGAAGGCTCTGTGATGATTGACAAGGCTGCCAAGACCGCTACGGTCACTGTGCCCGCCCGTTCTATCGCCTCCATCCAGCTCACTGGCGTGACCGGCTACGCTAAGGATGCTGCCGTCGAGACCGGCGACACTTACCAGCTCGTTGGTAAGCAGTCCGGCAAGGCCGTGGCTGATACCACTTCTGGTGATTCCGCGCTGTCCCTGGCCAACGTCGCTTCCGATGCCGAGAACGCCAAGAAGCAGACTTGGACCTTTACCCAGATCGAGCAGCCCGCCGACTCCGAGCGCCCTGATCTCAAGGCTTATGTGATTACTAACGCCGAAGGCAAGGTGCTGGTGTCCAAGGATGGCACGAACGCGCTTTCCAACGAAACGGTTGAGGCCGCTAAGTCCGACCCGGCTGCCAAGTGGATTCTCAACACTTCCGATGGTTCGACCTACCAGCTGCTCAATGCCGCGACTAAGACGAACCTCGATGTGGATAACTCTGGTACCACAGTCGGCACGAAGGTTGGCTTGTGGCAGTCACCGAGCGGCACTTCGCCGTCCGCCAACCAGACATGGACTCTACGCAATGTAACGCCGACCAGCCAGAAGACCGTGAACGTGCAGACCGCCGTTAACGAGAAGGCCGCGCTGCCGACCGAAGTCACGCTCTACTACACCTGGGGCGAAGGCAAGGCCACGGTTGCCAACTGGGATACTTCCAAGGTCGATGTGGCCAAGGAAGGCACCTACGAAGCCACCGCTACCGCCACCGATGTGTACGGCAACGAGTTCAATGTCGCCGCTACGGTCTACGTTGGCGCGCTCACCGTTTCCGATCCGGTATCGGCTACAGTGCTGGCCGGCACCAGTGCGAGCGAGGCGAAGGCCGCGCTTGAGGCTGCGCCGGTGTATCTGCACGTCAAGGCATCGCCTGCATTCGAGGGCGATGCGGCTAAGGTTACGTGGAACTTCGATGGGCTTGATACCAAGCTCGCCGATGCCAAGGCTGGCGACAACATTGCCGTGACCGGTACGTACCAGCTGGACGACGCGACCACGATTGCGCTGAAGGGCACGATCTATGTCACCGCCGCCACGCCTGAGAATGTGGCCGACACTGCTTCCAGCCTGACCGTGACCAACCAGCAGACGGAATACAGCAAGGGCGATCAGTGGAAGAAGCTCACCGATGGTGACACGTCAGCTGAAGCCTGGGTGACGTGGAACTCTGCTGGTGACTATTCCGCCAGCCCGACCGCCACGATTGACTTCGGCTCTGAGTGTGAGCTTAGCAGCGTGACCATTACGTATGGTGACAAGGCTCCGGCTTCCGCCAAGGCCGAGTACACCACTGATGGCGAGACGTGGATGCAATTCGGTAGCGATGTTAAGCCTGCCGCAGGCCAGACGGTGACGTTCAAGGCCGATAAGGGCACAGTGAATGCCACGAAGGTGCGCATTGTGAACACCGTGAACAACGACTACATGAACGCCACCGAAATTCAGGCATTCGTGACGCCGGTTCAGGGTGCTGCGAAGAACATCGCCGCGGCCTCTGGCACGAACTTCTCGGTGAACTTCCAGGAGGGTGCCTCCGCTTCCAAGGCCATCGATGGTGACACTACGTCAAAGGGTTGGTCCACTTGGGCTTCCACCGCCTCGACGGTGGACCCGGTCGCCACGTTCACCTTCGACGAAGCTCAGACCATCACCGAAGTGAAGACCTTCTTCTACTACGATGGTCGTGCGTCTTGGCCGAAGAGCCAGACGCTGGAATACCAGGATGAGGCTGGCGAATGGCATGGAGTCGGTACCAAGGATGGCTGGAAGATACAGGCCGGCGATGCCGGCTCTGGCTCCGACGGCATCACCGCCGCCGACGCCCCGACCGTTGACTTCGTGCTCGGCACCCCGGTAAAGGCCAAGGCCATCCGCCTGACTAACACATTGCAGGACACCAAGGTGTACATCAACGTGGCTGAGATCCAGGTGTTCGCACAAGACAGCACGGTACTCACCCCGCAGCCAGCATCCGATGCCACGCTGGGCGACCTGCGTCTTGACGGCGAAACCGTTGAAGGCTTCGACCCGGCCAAGACCGACTACACGGTTGATCTGCCGGTCGACGCCGAGGCAAACCCGGTGCTGCAGGCCTTCGCCACCGACAATGCCGCCGCCGTCAAGGTGACTGGCGACGCGGTTGAGAACGGCAAGCTTGGCGGCAAGGGCGCCATTACGGTGACCTCAGCCGACGAGTCTGAGACGAAGACCTACACGGTGACCTTCAACGCCTTCACTTTGGCTTCGCTCAAGGTGATCGGACCCACGAAGACCGAGTACGCCATCGGCGACAAGCTCGATACCGCCGGTCTGAAGGTGACTGCCGTCTACCAGAGTGGCGACAAGACCAAGGAAGTGCCGGTCGCTCTTGACGACCCGCAGCTTGCGATTGGCTCGTTCGACTCCACCACCGCAGGCAAGAAGGCGATTACCGTCTCCTACCGTGGTGTGACCGCGACCTTCAACGTCACGGTCAAGGCCAACGCAGTCGCCCCTGGCCCTGAAGAACAGAAGCCCGGCAACACCAACAAGCCCGGTGCCACCGGCAACGGCAACAAGAACACGGTGGCCAACACCGGTTCCAGTGTTGCCGCCATCGCTGGCGCTGTCGCTCTGCTGGCCGCTGCCGCGGGTGCACTGTTCATGCTGCGCAAGCGTGCATAGCACCCTCGCGCAGTAATGGGTGAAGGAACAAGCCGGCAATATTGACTATTGCCGGCCGGTTCCTCCGCTCTTTGAGCATAATTGGTCCGACAAGTTGAATACTGAGTTTTCAGTATCGGTATATTGATTTGTCGAACCTTTTCTGGCTTCGCGGATAGCGACATAACTGTTTGTTCAAAAAACCGTTCCCATCGATCAAGGAACCAAATCAATGAAGATAAACAATAAGGGCAAGGGCGCTCTTATCGCGGCAATTACCGCCGCGGCAACGCTATTGTCATGCGGGCTGGCCGCTGCAAGTGCCAGTGCGGCAGGTGTGGATTACCTGCCTACCATCGGCCAAGTGCCGACATACACCAAGTTCCAGCCCACAGCCGATCCGGGCAAGAACGCTAGCGATTACTTCCAGCCATATTGGTATGCCAAGAACGCCAATGATAATGGCGGCACACACATCCAAGCGCACGGTGGCCAAGTGGTCAAGGTTGGCGACGCCTACTACTGGTATGGCGAAGACCGTTCTAACGGTTACGACAACAGCCCCGGTGTTCATGCTTATATGTCGACAGATCTATACAACTGGACCGATCTTGGTGTGGCGCTGCGTGCGGTGACCAGCAAATCTCAGTTGACGGATAAGAGCAATGCCGATTACGCCTACTTCGACAAGGCCTACAACCTGACCAAGTCCGACGGCAGTGTGGACGCTGCCAAGGCCGACGCAATCTTCCCGTACCTCAACACCAACCCCGATCAGGATGGTGATGGCGCGGTTGATTCCGTACAGGGCATTTTCGAGCGTCCGAAGATCATCTACAACAAGAAGAACAAGCAATACGTGCTGTGGTGGCATTCCGATGGAAGCACCACGCCGGGCGGTTCCAACTATGCACGTGCACTTGCGGGCGTGGCTGTTTCCGACAATCCGGCGGGCCCGTTCACTATGGTGGGTGCCTATCGTTTGCCTAACCAGAACAATTGGAAAGAAGCCGCAGGTAACCCCAGCTGGGGTGAGAACGGTGACAGCCGCGATATGACTGTGTTCGTGGACCCGAAGGACGACAGTGCCTATGTGCTGTATTCTTCCGAAGCCAATGCCACGCTGTACATCGCCAAGCTCAACGATGATTACACCAATGTAGTCAAGACCACGAATGTGGACCAGTCCGAGGGACAAAAGCAGTACTCTGCTGACGGGCAGTACCCATACATTCTTGCAGACGCTACTACGGATGCCCCGGTGCGTGGCGAAGATTTCCAAATCGTCAAACAAAATGGTTCGCTGGAAGCTCCTGCCGTATTCCAATATGACGGGCGTTACAACATCATCGCATCTGGTGCAACCGGCTGGGCCCCGAACAAGCAGACCTACTACACCGCCGACTCCATGCTGGGAAGCTGGACCCGTGGCGTGGAAAAGGACGATATCAACGAGAACACGTGGTACAACAACATGCCGGAAGGCGCGGATGGTCTGTTGTCCGTGGGCGATACCCGCGGCACCACATTCGGTTCGCAGTCGGCTAGTGTGCTCGCAGTAGACCAGGAGAAAGGTCACTTCATCTACCTTGGTGACCGTTGGGATTCCGGTAAAGCCGATTCCACCTATGTTTGGCTGCCGCTGACCATCGGTGAGAACGGCACCATCGAAATGCACAATCCTGCTCAAGAAGGCGAGCCCGACGGTTGGGATCTGAGCTATTGGGGCAACCATGGTAGCGCCAAGGGCAAGCTGGTCAATTGGACTGTGGAAACCGGCGATGATCTCCCGAAGACCGTGAACACGGGCGGAACCGTTACTCTGCCGGACACCGTCAACGTCAAGGAAGGCGACGATACCATTGCTACCAAGGTGACATGGAATGTGGAAGGCGGTACGGCAGTCAGCAAGTCGACCAAGGCTGCTGGTAACACCTACGCATTCAATGTGCCGGGAACCTACACCATTACGGGCACTCTTGCCGAGAGCAGTAACTTCAATCCGGGCCGTACATTCCGTAGAACCATCGATGTTTCCTGCTCCAACCCGATTTCCGGAAGTTGGAAGGAAGCTCATTGGAAGGGCGGCAGCGCGTGCCAGGTTTCTGCGTCCGGCGGTGCTTATGACTTCACGATTACGGACAACGCCAATCGTGGCGTCTGGACGGATCGCAACGAGGGCAGTGCGGTGTACCAGCCTGATGCTCTGGACGTGAACGAAACGCTGGAAACCACGGTCAAGCCGCTCGACTTGGGCGGTAATGGCGATCCGCGCGCCGGTCTGGTGGTCCGTAACGGTCTTACTGGCGCTAACGGCGGCAAGGGATATGCCACGTTACTTGCCAGCCCAAGCGGCGTTTACATGCAGTACGATTCCAATGCCGATGGCTACATCGATAAGGAAACATCGCATGTTGGTACCGGCTTCGGCGACCAAGTGCAGCTCAAGCTGGAGCGCACCTCAACCGATACTCTGAAAGGCTACTGGCGTGCTTCCGCGAACGATGAATGGCAGGATGTCGCTACGGTAACGCTGACCGGTGCGGACGTAACCGGGCTCGATGCCGGTGCTTTCGCCACGTCGAACAGCAATGCCGGCGCATTCACCGTGGCCTTCAACGGCACTGCGTTCGGTTCGCAGACTGCTGCTGTGGAGTCCATCGCGGCCAAGGGCCCTGAAGCCACTATCGCCAAGAGGCAGACGCTCGCGCATAAGGACGTGACGGTTACCGCTACGCTCACCAATGGCAAGACGCGTGTACTGGAGCCAGATGAATACACGTTGGAAGGCTTCGACACCACCAAATTGGGCGAGCAAACCGTGACGGTACGCCTTGTCACTGATTCTTCAGTAACTGCCACGCTCACCGTGACTGTGGAAAGCAACCTTGCCCGGTTGTTCTGCTCGTCCGCTGCGGCCTCGAAGTATGAGCCGGCCAGTAGCTGGGCCTCCGCTTCTACGGCCGACCTGACTTGCGACAACAACCTGAGCACCAACTGGTCGAACTGGGGCACCGGCGACACCTCGCCGTGGCTCAGCTACACCTTCGATAAGGCATATCAGCTGGGCAAGCTCAGCGTTGCGGTGGATAAGGCCAAGGGCGAGGCCGCTCCGAAGAGCTTCACTGTATCGTACCTAGCTGAAGACAACGCCACGTGGACTGATGCCACGCTGCCGGCAGTCACTGTGAATGGTGCTGCTGGAGCCGTGACGGAAGCCGATGTGAGCGCTCTGCCCGCCACCAAGGGCATTCGCCTCAACTTCACCTACGCCGATGGCAATGACTATGCCAAGATCGCTGAAGTACGCATCGCCGAAGGTGAAGCAACGCCAGAGCCGCAGCCGTCTAGTAACGCCAATCTTGCTGATCTGACTGTGGATGGCAAGACGGTTGACGGATTCTCCGCGGATACCACTAAATATGCCGGTGCGCTGGCCGGAGACGCTGCTTCCTACCCGACGGTGGAGGCGACTGCTGCTGACGCAAAGGCTACGGTGCAAGTGGAGCAGGCTTCGGCCGAGAACAACGGCGTGGCCACGGTGACTGTAACTGCTGAGGATGGCACGGCGAAAACCTACACAGTGACATTCGGCGAACTGCCTCAGTTGGCTGAGCTTGCTGTGGAAGTGACCAAGGATTCCTATCAGGTAGGCGATAAGTTCAACGCTGCCGATGTGAAGGTATCCGCCATTTACAAAGTCGGCGATACCGAAACGCTGCGCAAGCTGATTGATCCAACTGATGGTGATCTGAAGTTCACTGGCTTTGATTCTGCCACCGCAGGCACGAAGACCATCACCGTCTCTTATCGTGGCGTGAACGCGACGTTCGAAGTCACGGTCACGGCCACGGAGGTCACTCCCGGCCCTGGAGAGCAGAAGCCCGGCGATACCAACAATCCTGGCAACACTGCTAAGCCCGGTAGCACTGCCACGAATAAGCCGGCTGCTAATGGCGCTGCGCCCCTTTCGAATACGGGTGCTGCCGTGGCTGCCATTGCGGTCGTGGTTGTGGTGCTGGCAGCTGCGGCTGGTGCCTTGCTCGTCATCCGCAAACGCCGCGCATAACCATGGCAACTGCTGAGTAGCGTGGATTGCGTTGCTATTGAGCAATCTGCGATTCACGCCACTCAGCGAGTGCACCCGAGTGCGCCCGAGCTTGCGCAATGCAGGCGCAATACAGTGCAAACAGTACAAAGCAACAATAATGGCCGGTCTGAGCCAGCTGCTCCATGCGAGGGCAGCTGGCTCAGACCGGCCATTGTGTCTGCAAGTACATGCAATTAGAGCATGAACATGTGGAAGCCGTTGAGCGTTACTGGTTGTTTTGCTTTGTTGTTGCGCTCAGCAGTGCGACGGACGTCCGCCCGCAGTGTAGTGCAGCGCTCCGTGAACCAGCGCTGATGTGAAATGCATGTTGCACATGCCCGCTTCTTCTGCTTCGTGCGTGCAGCCGGCGATGCTGCATAGGTTCATACCCCGAATCATGGTCATACCCCCTCTTTGGGATGGCATCCGTGCCACCATCTGCCTTCAGAGCATAGCGGACAATTGTTGCATTGCCTAGGCGGTACAACGCTTTCTGTGGCCTGTATCACATCCTTGCCGGCGTTCTGCGGCGTGGTTGGGCGTGTACATGTGCACTTGTGCGGTTTTGTTGTGTGTGATTTGGGTATACGGATAGAGTTTCTTCTCTGCAGTGGCAAGGGCCTCTCGGCCGGCGAGCCGGCTGATTTCTCCCATGCGTTGCTCAATGATTTCCGTTTTGCGAGTCTGAACGGCAAAATAGCTCTGGAGAAGTGCCACTTCTTCTTTCTTTGGATCACCGTTTTGAGCAATGAGATAGCAGGCGTATCGGGAGTGCTGAGTTCGCTGGTTTTGCGTGTGATTTCGTCGCGGTTCATGGGTGTGTCCTTATGTTTTTCATGACCATTTTCGTGACTCCACGAAAATGGTCAAAGCCAATAATTGCAATGGTTTTGAGGTATGGGCGCGCTCCGCCCAACTGGTCTGTCTTCGTCCGCCTTTTCGACCAGATACCTCATGGAGCACAATGCCAACGTCGCTACCGTTGGCCCAGCAAATATTCTTAGACGACGCCCCGAAGTGAATATCTATGCGGCTTTCAGAATATCAAAGAGCGTGGAGTGTGTGCATTACGCGTTCCAAAAATAGTTTCTAGTAATGAATTGTTTACGGTGTGAGATATTCTTGGGGTGTTTGCGGCGCTCTGCCGTGTGGCGAATGGGAATGGATGGTGCTCTTATGGGATTTGAGCAGGAAGCAGTTAGTGAACTGTATGCCAGCGTGTGGGGCAATCGTTCGACAATGCAGAGGGAATTCACTCGTGGAGCCCATGGTGAGCAGTTCGTGCTCCGGGAGCTGTCCATGAAGGGGACGCAAACGCCATCGCAATTGGCATCGGCGCTGCAGGCCAGTTCCGGCCGCATCTCCACTGTGCTGTCGTCTCTGGAGAAAAAAGGCTGGGTCACGCGTGACATTGATTCCAAGGATCGGCGCATTATTCGCGTGAATCTCACTGATTCCGGGCGCGAGCAGTCTCATCGGATGATAGAGGAAATGCGTTCCGCAATTTGCTGGATTTTTCTCGCAATGGGGGAGCGGCGCACGCGCGAATTCGTTGACCTGGTGTCTGAGTTCACCACATATATGTCGATTTGCCATCCGGGGCGGCCTCGGCCGACGGCTGAACAAGTGCGTGAGGCATTCGTGGAGCGGGACAAGCGCGTGGCTGAACACATGGCGGCTAAGCGCGCGGAGGCTGAGCGAGACTAGCTTCCTCCCGCTGGCGGGTCTCTCCCTCCGTCACTGCTGCGCGGTGACACCTCCCTCGTCAGAGGGAGGTAAAGGTAATTGAGGACGCTCACAGCGAACATGCAGAAGTGCGCGTAATATCTCACAGTGTAAGTAATCAAACAATAGAAACTATTAAGACATCGTGAACCGATAATCGCCGATAACCCAGCCAACTTAAGAACCAATCGTCAATAACCAATAACCAACCCAACCAACACAAGGGGAAACCAATGCTTCGCATCATGAAATACCTCTCCAAAGCGGAGATCGGTCAGATGCTCATCGCTCTGGTGACCATCGTCGGGCAGGTCTACTTCGACCTGAAACTGCCCGACTATATGTCAGACATCACCACGCTGGTCGAAACGCCGGGCAGCCACATGAAGGACATTTGGATTGCCGGCGGCAAGATGCTGCTCATCTCGCTCGGATCCGCGGCGTGTGCCATCATCACCGGCTACATCGCTGCGCGCGTGGCGGCCTCGTTCACCCAGCGTCTGCGCTCGCTCGAATTCCGCAAGGTCGAGTCCTTCGGCCCGGCCGAAATGAGCAAGTTCTCCACCGCCAGCCTCATCACCCGCTCCACCAACGACGTCACGCAGGTGCAGATGTTCATCACCATGGGTCTGCAGCTCATCGTCAAATCGCCGATTATGGCAGTATGGGCCGTGTGCAAGATCGCCGGCGAAGGCTTCGAATGGACGCTCGCCACCGGAATCGCCGTAGTGATTCTGCTGGCGGCCATCGTCATCATGATGGCCATGGTCATGCCGAAATTCAAGGCCATGCAGGCCCTGACCGACAACATCAACCTCGTGGCCCGCGAGAACCTCACCGGCCTGCGTGTGGTGCGCGCCTACAACGCCGAGGACTACCAGGAAGCCAAATTCACCAAGGCCAACAAGGACCTCACCGACACCCAGCTGTTCACCAACCGCGTCATGGCGTTCATGATGCCGCTGATGAACACCATCATGAACGGTCTGATGCTTGCCGTCTACTGGATCGGTACCTACCTGATCGATGCCGCCGGGCTCAAGGACAAGCTCACCGTGTTCTCCAACATGGTGGTGTTCTCCAACTACTCCGTGCAGGTCATCATGAGCTTCCTGCTCATGAGCATGGTGTTCGTGCTCTGGCCGCGCGCCGACGTGTCCGCGCAGCGCATCATGGAGGTACTCGACACCGAGCCGATCGTCGAGAACGGCACCAAAACCGCCGCCGACGTGGCCAAAACCGGTCAGCGAGGCACCGTGGAATTCCGCAACGTCAGCTTCACCTACCCGGATTCGCGCGAGGCGATGCTGGAAGGCATCAACTTCACCGCCGAGCAGGGCCAGACGGTGGCGTTCATCGGCTCCACCGGCTCCGGCAAGTCGTCTCTTATCAATCTCGTGCCGCGCTTCTATGACACCAGCCAAGGCCAGGTGTTGGTCGACGGCGTGGACGTGCGCGACTACGACCTGAAGGCCCTGCGCGACAAGATCGGCTACGTGCCGCAGCAGTCCGTGCTGTTCAAGGGCACCGTGGCCTCCAACGTGAGCTACGGCGATCAGCCGGGCGACCCGGCGGAGGTCGAGATGGCCGATACCTCCACCCCGGCCGGGCGCAAGCGCGAGGCCGCGTTGATCGCCGCTGGCAAGGCTGCGGAAGGTGCCGATATACCGGCCGAGCAGCTGAATCGCGTCAGGGCCGCCGCCGACGTGGCGCAGGCCAGCGAGTTCGTGGCGCGCATGGACGGCGGGTATTCCGCCGCGATCGCCCAAGGCGGATCGAACGTGTCCGGCGGCCAGAAGCAGCGCCTGTCGATTGCGCGCGCGGTGTACCGTCACCCGGAAATCCTGATTTTCGACGACTCGTTCTCCGCGCTCGACTTCAAGACCGACCGCGAAGTGCGCGACGCGCTCGCCCGCGAGGCCAAGGATTCCACCAAGCTCATCGTGGCCCAGCGCATCGGCACCATCATGAACGCCGACCGCATCGTCGTGCTCGACGACGGCAAGGTCGTGGGTCAGGGCACGCACAAGGAACTGCTCGACAACTGCGACGTATACCGCCAGATCGCCGAATCCCAGCTCAGCCAGTCGGAGCTTACGGCGTAGGGGGGGGGCGGCAGCGGTAGCTCCCCATGTCAGGGGCTGAGCCGTAAAGGGAACAGCCCAGTGGGCTGTTCCCAGGCGAAGACGAGCTGATAAGCGAGCGAATAAAACAGCACAGCTGACTGAGGGGTAGTCGCGTACGGCTTCTCTCCCTCCGGCGCTTCGCGCCACCTCCTTCATCAGAGGGAGGTCAATACGGACTTTTAAGGAGTAAAACAAATGCCAAGAGGACCAATGGGCGGCAGGCGTGCCGTCGAAGAGCCCCATGATTTCGGCAAAGTCATGGGCAAGCTCGTGAACTATTGCCGCAACTATCTTCCCGTCATCATCATCGCGCTCATCCTGGGCGCGGCCGGCACCGTCTGCCAGATCGTCGGCCCGGACAAGCTCAAGGACATGACCAACGAGATCGTCAAAGGTCTGCCCGCCATCGTTAACGGCAGACCGGTGATGAACTCGGTAGATTTCGGCACGGTGGGCCACATCGCCTGGACTTTGGTGGCCCTGTACGTGGGCTACGCCGTGCTCGGCTACGTGCAAAGCTGGATGATGGCCAACGTCACCCAGCGCACCGCCCAGCGACTGCGCGAATCGATCTCGGTCAAAATCAACAAACTGCCGCTCAAATACTTCGACAAGGTCAGCTACGGCGACGTGCTGTCCCGCATCACCAACGATGTGGACGCCATCGGCCAGACGCTGGGGCAGTCGCTCGGCTCGCTGATTACCTCGGTGACGCTGTTCGTGGGCGCGCTGGTGATGATGTTCTACAACAACGTGATCATGACCCTGTGCGCCATCGGTGCCAGCCTCATCGGCCTGATCATCATGATGGCCATCATGAAGTCCTCCCAGAAGTACTTCGCCCGGCAGCAGATGGCGCTAGGTGACGTCAACGGCCACGTGGAGGAGATGTACGCCGGCCACCTCATCGTCAAGGCATACAACGGCGAGGCCGATTCGATCCGCCGCTTCGAGAAGTACAACTCGGACCTCTACGAGTCCGGCTGGAAGTCGCAGTTCCTCTCCGGCCTGATGATGCCGCTCATGAATTTCGTGGGCAACTTCGGCTACGTGGTGGTGTGCGTGGTGGGCGCGGCGCTCGCGCTCGACGGGCAGATCGAGTTCGGCGTGATTGTGGCGTTCATGATGTACATCCGCCTGTTCACTCAGCCGCTTTCGCAGTTTGCGCAGGCCTTCCAGAACCTGCAGCGCTGCGCGGCCGCCGCCGAGCGCGTGTTCGGCTTCCTTGAAGAGCCGGAGATGGAAGACGAATCCGGCAAGCAGGCCCTACTCGGCAAGAACTACATGGGCGGCCACGAAGTGAAGGGCGACGTGGAATTCAGCCACGTGCAGTTCGGCTACGAACCGGGCAAGCCGATCATCCACGACTTCTCCGCCTCCGTCAAGGCCGGGCAGAAGGTCGCCATCGTCGGCCCGACCGGTGCCGGCAAGACCACCATGGTCAACCTGCTCATGCGCTTCTATGAGATTTCCGGCGGCTCGATCGCGATTGACGGCGTGGACACCAAGTCCGTGCCGCGCTGGAACGTGCACGACCAGTTCTCCATGGTGCTGCAGGATACGTGGGTGTTCCGCGGCACTGTGCGCGAGAACATCGCCTACTCCAAGCCCGGCGTGACCGACAAGCAGATCGAGGATGCGTGCAAGGCCGTGGGCCTCGACCACTTCATCCGCTCACTGCCGGACGGCTATGACACCGTGCTCGACGACAAGTCGTCGCTCTCCCAGGGCCAGAAGCAGCTGCTCACCATCGCCCGCGCGATGGTGCAGGACGCGCCGATTCTGATTCTCGACGAGGCCACCTCCTCGGTCGATACCCGTACTGAAGAGCTGATTCAGAAGGCCATGGATGCGCTGACCGTGGGCCGTACGAGCTTTGTGATCGCGCATCGCCTCTCCACGATTCGCGACGCCGACATGATCCTCGTCATGAACCACGGCGACGTGATCGAGCGCGGTACCCACGAGGATCTGATCAAGCTGAAAGGTACCTACTATCAGCTGTACACGGGAGCTCTGGAGCTGGACTAAGGGCTGGTTTTCGGAGGACATTTCCCGATACAAGCGTTTGTTCGAAACCGTCGGTTTTGCAGCAAAAAGCTGCAGGACCGGCGGTTTTCCATTTTTATCCTCTCAGCTCTCCCATCCATCTTCTGGAAAAATTTCAAAAGCGTTGACAAACGGGATCCAAATTACTAAAATTAACAGTAATGGTGACATAAAACAGATGGGGATCCTATCGATGACAAAGTCGTAAAATCAGATTTACGGCTTTTTCTTTTGTACTATCCCATCCCACTAATCAGATAAGGAGTGAAACCATGTCCATTGCAGACCGATATATCAACTATGTAAATCAAGAGGTTAAGCAGGAGCCGGACAAGGGCTGGAGCC
>ENA-OOXF01000589-OOXF01000589.1-human-gut-metagenome-genome-assembly--contig:-NODE-589-length-27911-cov-6.919479_pt1 | contig 27911 bp, 30 predicted proteins | sample MGYA00241586_ERZ501341 | MGnify/ENA primary metagenome ERZ501341 (study PRJEB25962, sample SAMEA2042985) | human gut metagenome | biome: human gut; feature: human-associated habitat; material: faeces... | reverse complement strand
GCTGAAAAACGCGATGAAAAGCGGTTTGGAACAGCGTTGTGGCGGTAACTTTTTGGCGATATTCGCGGGAGTGTCTATTGGCGAAAAATCGAACTTTTTAAGCCGAATTTTTGAATAGGGAAAGCCGTTCGATAAAAGCACAAGATAAACGCCCGCAGTCGGAAACGGCCGCGGGCTGTCCAAAAAGCCCCGCAGTGCGGGGCTTTTTCACAGGTCACAAACCAATGTCGGCTTGAGGCTCTGTCAAGATGCACCGATGTCGGTCCGCAGGAGGAGTGCAGCGTTCGCAGGGCTTTCCGGCGTTTTTGGCCGATGGCAGCGGAAGGAAGGAGGAAAAATGGAGGACAATAAGAAATGCACCATGATCTGGCTGCGGCCCAGCGTCATTCGACGCATGACGCATGGATGGAGGAGGCGAACTGCAGGAGCCGCAGCGAATTCATTGAAAAGGCGGTCTGTTTTTACATGGGCTATCTGGGAACGGAGGACACCTCCGAGTATCTCTCGGACGCGCTGGTGGCGACGCTGCGCGGGATCATCGCGGACAGCACCAACCGCACCAACGGCATTCTATTCAAGTGCGCGGTAGAGCAGGGCATCATGGCGCACACCATCGCCGCCCACTTCCGGGATACGCTGGAGGACCGCCGCGCCCTGCGCGGGTATGTGGTGGACGAGGTAAAGCGCACCAATGGTCAGATCAGGTTTGAGGATGCCCAGGATGTCCAACGGCAGCTGCCGGATGACACATGGCGAGATTGATATTTATCTCTCCATACATGAAGGGCGGCAGAGATGCCGCTCGGCTGGCCCATCGCACCCGCTACTTCGCCACCCGCGAAGGTGTGCAGCTCCTCAAGGATGACAATGCCCATCTTCCTGTTACGAAGAAACAGCAGCAGTACATCCAGCGTCTGCTCCGCAGCTTCCCGGAGGCAAGGGAGCTGCCGGAGCATGAGGACTATGCAAACACACCCAACCGGCAGACTGCCTTTGCGCTCATCGCGCAGATCCACGAGGACTTTATCGAGCCCATGGATGGCCGGGAAAACTATCTTGACTATGTCGCAAACCGTCCCGGTGTAAAAGCGTTGGGCGAACACGGCCTGTGGGATGCCCATGGCAAGGTCCCGTCGCTGGAGAATGCCGTGGCAGAGGTGGCGCGACACACGGGAAATGTGTGGACGCCAGTCATCTCCCTCTCCCGTGAGAACGCGGAGCGGCTGGGTTATACCGACCTTAAAAACTGGCAGGAGCTCATCAACGCATCTATCACCGACATCGCCAAGGGCTATAAGATCCATCCGGACCGCCTTCGTTGGTACGCAGCTATGCACGAAAAGGAGAAGCACATCCATGTTCACATGGTACTCTTCTCAACCGATCCGAAGGAGGGTTACCTCTCCCGGCAAGGTATCCGCAGCATCAAGTCCGCGCTGGTCAGCACGATCTACCGAAACGACCGCCTGCACATCTTTGAGCAGAAGGATGAACAGCACGGCCTGCTCCGTCAGGAGGCGGAAGCACGGATGGCAACGCTCATCGAGCAGATGGCAACCGGTAATCTGCAAAGCGATAAGCTGGAGCTGTTGGTGGCGAATCTCGCCCAGCGGCTTCAAGAAGTTAGCGGCAAGAAAGTCTACGGTTATCTGCCGCCCCGTGTCAAGCGCATCGTGGATGAGATCGTGGATGAACTGGCAAAGGACGAACGGGTGTCGTCCGCCTATGCTCTATGGCAGGATCTCCGGGAGCAGCTTTGCATTGACTATAATCAGACACCGCCGCAGCGAGTACCGCTGTCGCAGCAAAAGGAGTTCAAGACGGTGCGCAACATGGTTATCCGGGAAACGCTCCGGCTTTCGGAGATGCACTTCACCTTTGAGGATGATGCCATATCGGATGAGCCGGAGCCGGAAGAACCGCCTGTTCCTCCAGATCCAAGTGCGGAGCGGATGATCTATCAGCAGGCGCAGTCTTACCGCAGAGCAAAAAGCATATTAGATGCTGCGGACGCAGATCCCAGCGAGAAGTCAATGGCATTGGTCACACTCCACCGTCTGTGGGAGGAGGGCTATACTATTGCTGCTCATCAGCTTGGCAAATCGTATCGAGATGGAGTTGGAAGTTCAGTTGACCACGAGTTGGCGGCAGAGTGGTTTCAAAAATCGGCGGAGGCCGGAAATACTTGCTCCGCATACGCGCTGGGCAAACTGCTGCTGGAGAAGGAGCAGAGCCCGCAGGCCATTCACTGGCTGCGGCAGGCAGCGGAGCAGAACGATCCTTGCGCGCAATACCGGCTCGGCAAGCTGCTGCTCATCGGCGCAGAGGGTGTGCCGAAGGATATAGATGCAGCCATTCAGCTTCTGAAGGACTCTGCCACGCAAGGAAATTCGTTTGCCCAATACACGCTGGGAAAGCTCTATTTGCTGGGACAGGAGGTGCAAGCAGACCGCGAAGAAGCTCTGCGCTATTTCGCACAGGCAGCGGCACAGGGCAACACCTACGCTCAATATTTCATTGACCATCAGGACGACTTCTCCGGTGCGGCGGCGGGAACCGCTATCCTTCGGATGCTCCATCAGATGAGCCGCATATTCCGCGAAAACGCCGCCCAGCCTGCCATCTATGCAGGAATGCAGATCGACAAGAAGCGTCGCCGCAGATTGCAGGAGAAGCGTATGGCGATGGGACACAAGGCGGATGACCATGAGGATCGCGGACTGACGCAACAGACACAATAAGGGAGGGACTATGTCAAAGTGCATTCCGTTTACAACCGAGCAGAAAGAACGAGCCGCGTCGGTGGACTTGGAGGAGTTCCTCCGCCGCCGAGGAGAAAAGCTCATCACATCCGGCAGGGACAAACGCCTTGCCAGCGACCACAGCATCACCATCCGCGGCTGCGAGTGGTTCGATCACGCCACCGAGCAGGGCGGCAGAGCCATCAGCTTCGTCAAGCAGTTCTATGGACTCAGCTACCCGGACGCCATGTCTCTGCTCATCGGCGATGATCTCGGCGGAAGCTACCCTGCGGCAAAGGAGAAGGTGCCGGAGCCTGCAAAGCCCTTCACGCTCCCAGCGCAGAGTGAGTCCATGCGCCGTGTGTATGCCTACCTGCTGCGAAAGCGTTGTATCGACCGCGAGATACTCAATGCCTTCGTGCGCAAGAAGCTCATCTACGAAAGCTGTGAAAAAGCCAGGGATGGGACAAAGGAATACCACAACGCCGTGTTCGTCGGATTCGATGAACACGGCGTTCCCCGTCATGGGCATAAGCGCGGGCTGTATACCATGGGGCAAAGCTATCGCGGCAACATTGAGGGCAGCGACCCGAAGCACAGCTTTCACTATCTCGGCGGTGATGACACGCTCTATGTCTTTGAGGCCCCTATTGACCTGCTCTCTTACATCTCCCTTTTCCCGGAGGGGTGGCAGGAGCATAACTATATGGCCTGCTGCGGGACATCTTCCATCCCCGTGCTGGAGATGCTGCGGCAGCTCCCCCAGCTCCGGCAAGTGTACCTCTGTCTGGACAATGACGCTGCCGGTCATGCCGCCAGTGAGCGCATGGCTGCGCTTTTGGAAGAACACGGTCTCAATGCAGCTCGACTCGTACCGCAGCAAAAGGACTGGAACGATGATCTCAAGGCAGAACAGGAAAACAACATGGAAAGGAGCGAGCTATGCCAAACCTTCTGCTGACAATGTGGGACACGATCAAAAGCTCCAACATCGGGATATTGGCTGCGGCAGGGCTGGGGATGTTCGCTATCATCGGTGGACTCTCCATGCCGTCCTACCACTATACACTCAGCGGCATCAAGTCCCGCACCGTGGGTGACGGGCAGCACGGCACGGCGCGTTGGGCAACCGATAAGGAGATCCGCAAGACCTATGCCCACGTGCCGTTCAAGGTCAGAGACTGGCGCAAGGGAGTAAGTCTTCCCACAGAACAGGGTCTGGTGCTGGGCTGCAAGGGTAAGAAAGATGAACTGACTGCGCTGGTGGATAGCGATGATATCCATTGCTTGATGATCGCCGCCTCCGGCGCGGGCAAGACGGCTTTCTTCCTCTATCCCAACCTTGAATATGCCTGCGCGTCCGACATGAGTTTTCTGGCGCTGGATACCAAGGGTGATCTTGCCCGCAACTACGGCTCTATTGCCAAAAAGTATTACGGCTACAAGCATATCTCCGTTATAGACCTGCGTAATCCCACCCGCTCGGACGGCAACAAGCTGCTGACGCTCATCAACCGCTATATGGACATCGCCAGAAAACAACCGGACAACCTCGCTGCCCGCGCAAAGGCGGAGAAGTATGCCAAGATCCTCGCCAAGTCCATCGTCAGCCCAGAGGGAAACTCCGACCATGGGCAGAACGCCTTCTTCTACGATGCGGCGGAGGGCTTGCTGTCCTCCACGATTTTGCTGCTTGCGGAGTTTCTGCCGCCGGATGAGGAGCACCCGGAGGAGCGGCGGCACATCGTGTCGGTATTCAAGCTGGTGCAGGATCTGCTGGAGCCGGCGCGTGGCGCGCGGGGACGTTCCCGCTTCCAGCTGCTCATGGACAAGCTGCCGTCCGAGCACAAGGCACGTTGGCTGGCAGGCGCCGCACTCAACAGCTCCGAGCAGGCGATGGCATCAGTCATGTCCACGGTGCTGTCCCGGCTCAACTCGTTCCTTGATAGTGAGCTGGAGCAAATTCTGTGCTTCGACAGTGCCATTGACGCCGAAAAGTTTGCGGCGGAGAAATCCGCCATCTTCCTCATCCTGCCGGAGGAGGATCAGACGAAGAACTTCATGGCAGGCTTGATGATCCAGAACCTCTCCCGTGAGCTGTTCGCAGTAGCGGATGAGAACGGCGGCAAACTGAAAAACAGTGTTATTCTCTTTTGTGATGAGCTGGGTACCATGCCGCCCTTTGATATTTTGCCGCTTTTCAGTGCTGGACGCTCTCGCCGCCTGACGATGGTACCGATCATCCAGTCAGTGGATCAGCTTGTAAAGAACTACGGCAAAGAAGGCGCATCCATCCTGATGGATAACTGCCAGGATGTGATCTGCGGCGGCTTTGCGCCCAACAGCGAGGCAGCGGATGCCTTCTCCAAAGCCCTCGGCAGCCGCACGGTGCTCTCCGGCTCTGTGAGCCGCGGGAAAAACGATTCCAGTCAGAGCCTGCAGATGATGGAGCGCCCCCTGCTGACGGCAGATGAGCTCAAGTCCATCCCCAAGGGCAGCTTCATCGTGCAGAAGACCGGATGCCACCCCATGCGTACCCGCCTGCGCCTGTTCCTCGAATGGGGCATCACCTTCGAGGAGGAATACCGTGTGGAGGAACAGGCGGCCCGAAAAGTCTATTATGCCGACCAGAATGCGCTGACCCGTGCCATCGTGCGGAAGTATCCGCCCACGCTGCCGGAGCAGAAGACTACTCGCTCCGCTAAGGGCGAGGGACAGCTCCATGATGCGCCCGTGCAGGAGATGGTGGTAGCGGAGGACATTGACTATGACCGTATGCCGCACAAGCGCGCCCCTTATAATCTTCCCCGGCAGGAGGTGGATCGGTGAGCTACTTTGACAGCATTTACGCCGACACACTCCTGCCGCCCAGGGCTGTATCCGTCTATATGTATCTCAAGGATCGGTCCAATAGCGCGGGAAGCTGCTGGCCGGGGATCAAGACGATTGCGAGAGATATGAACCTCTCCCGCAGTACCGTCAAGCGGGCGCTGGCAGATCTGGAGCAGCACGGCTATCTCGCCAAGCTGCCCCGGTATCGCCCCAATGGGAGTAATACTTCCAATCTCTACACGCTCAAATAAAGCAAAAGTGGTTGGTATCATAATGTGATACCAACCACTTTACTCGAATAAAGAGAAAGATTACATCGCTCCGCCAAGAGAGAATTATGTCTATTTGCTGGACCGAGGATGGGTTCAATATGGCCCCACCAGAACAGCCCACTCTATCAGAGATTAAGACAGAGAAAGAACAAGCGGGAGTAAACCAAGCCTTATTACTTGTTATGGGCGCGGTACAGGAAGGTCACGATCTGTGCGCGGGTGCATTCCTCATCAGGACTGAAGATGGAGAACGTTGTTCCGACTGTGATATTATGTTTGACCGCCCACAGCACAGCATCGATATAGTAAGTGTCTGCGGCTACATCGGCAAAAGGATTGGCCATGCCCGCTGCCGGAGACTTCTGAGAGCGCCACAGGAAGGTGACGATCTGCGCGCGGGTGCAGGTGGCGTCGGGGCTGAACATGGTGTCGCTGGTGCCCTTGGTGATGCCCTTCTCCACAGCCCACAGCACTGCGTCATAGTAGTAGCTGCCGGAGGGAACGTCAGTAAAGGGCATGACCTTGGTCTTGGGAGCGGGAGAACCGGCAGCACGCCACAGGAAGGTGACGGCCTGCGCACGGGTGCAGATGCCGTTGGGGTTGAAGGTAGTGGCGCTGGTGCCGGTGGTGATGCCCTTGTCCACGGCCCAGATCACGGCGTCCTCATAGTAGGAGCCTGCGGGCACGTCGATGAAGGGATTCTTGCCGGTGGACTGCTCGGCCTTGAACATGGCCGCCACGGTGACCTTGCTGGCGGGCATGGTGAAGGTGAACTTGCCGTTCTTCTCGGTCAGCTTGAGATCCTTGTCCTTGCCGTCCAGAACGGTGAGGGTATCCAGCACATAGCCCTTGTCGGGATCGACCGTCAGAGTAATGGTTGTGCCCTTGGCGGCGGACTTGTGGCTGGCGGTCACATCGCCGTTCTTGGTGCTCTTCACGGTGATAGGATAGGTAGTGACACCGCCACCACCGCCGCCGGTGGAGCCGGTGTAAGTCCAATGGGCGTACACGGTGGTATCCTTGTCAAACAAGGTAGCCGTGGTGATCTTAGTGCCGCCGTTCTTTTCGGTGTACCAGCCGTCAAAGCTGTAGCTGCCGCTGTGGGTGGCGGTGGGCAGCTCGGGGAGCTTTTGGTCAATGGTAGTCATGCTGGTAACGGAGGGGGTGCCGCCATTGCCATTGAAGGTGATGGTGTACCGCTGCCCCTGGTGGTTATTGCACTGCACGAGAACCTCCAGAGGGGTAAGCTCCCCTGCGGGCATCCACTTCCCCACGGCGGGGTCATAGCGCATCTGAATTTTCAGATTGTCCGTGTTTTGGTTGGGTGCCACGCTGTGGGTGATGCCGGTGTCAATGGTGTACTGCTTGCTGTACACTGAGGGGATAAGGGTAAGGGTCGCCTGGCTGGGGTTGTTGGGATCCGGCATAATGGAGACACTGCCGGGGAGGATGCCGTAGTTCTTGAACTGTGTTCTGTCCGTGCTGCACTGCACCCGAACCTGCACCTGCTCCAAGCCGCCGACATTCTCCTCCGTGGGATACGGCGGAGTCTGCGGATGCTGGCCGTCGCATTTCACCAAAATGATAACATTCGGGAAAGTGCCATCCAGCTCCCACTTGTCGTTGACATACTTCAGGGTGAAGGTCGTTACGAGGTTTCCCCCAAAATCTGCAATTTCGTGCTTTTTTTTGGTTTCCGCATCGTACTTGGCCTTGTAAGCGGGCAAATCGAGATAGACGATGGCCTTCAAAACACCGTTGTCCATGTAGGGCTTCGATTTGCTCAAGTCAAAGCCGCCGGGGATCGCCCCGTATGCCTTACTGTTGCCGGTGGTTTTACACTTGACGGTGACAAGGTTTGTGGGAATGTTGAGTCCCGCAAGATCATCCTCTGTAATCGTGGAGTCGATGTCGAAGTTCTTGGAGGCTGAGTCCTTGTAGTTGCCATTGCCGGTGATGGTCACCTTGCCGCCCTGCTCCGGAGAAGTGTTGGTATCGTAGCTGTAGGTGAAGTCCTTGTCCTTCTCCAAGACCGTGTTGCCGTCCTTGATCACGGGCGTGGGATGGATAGGCTGCCCCGTATAGAGCTGCGGAGGGATGTCGGCAATCATGCCGGCGGTCAGGGGCTTGGGCGTGATCTCGGGATAGGAATAGACAATAAGACTCTGTCCATAGTCCGGGTGGGTAAATTTGGTCTTTACCGTTAGGTTAGAACCGGACACATTCCGAATCTTCGGTATTTGGGACACGAAGTCATCTCCGGTGCCCGCGGTGTGACCCGCGATGCTCCAGCCCTCGGGCATCTTAGTGTCATCCACAATGACCGCCTCGTGCTCATTGCCGTCATATTCAGCCTTGTAGGCACTTACAACGGCAGTCAACTTAGCCTTTAGGTCATCCGGGATCATATCAAACAGCGTGGCAACGATAAGAGGCTCGCTGACCGCGCCGGGCTTGTGGGTGGCAGTTTCCTTCGCCCGGGCCGTGATGGTGTATTTCCTGCCGGACTGCAGGTTTTCGAAATAGTGGAGGTGCTGCCAATCTCCATCGTTTATGCAATACTCATAGGCGCCACCAAGGGACTTCACCATAATCGTGGTAGTCGACCTGAAATCCAGCTCGAGGGCAGGCGCGGGGGACTGAGCCGTATGCTTGTCGGTACAGGTAAAGTGAAGCGATTTATTTTGAGGCATCTCGCCGTCAAGCACCCATTTATTTTCTTCGTATTTCAGCTTAAACTGAATCTGGTTAATGAAGTCGGTAGAGTATTTTGGATCTGGTTTATGTTCGCAACCCGTGTCTTTGCTAAATTGAGCGATATAGACGGAGTTCTTGATAGAGATAATAACCGTCCAGACATCACCCTCCTTCTCGATCTTAGAAGCAGAAAAGCCGTTGGGCAGTTGGCCGTAACTCTTGCTTTCGTTGGCCTTTTCGCAGATGCAGGTGACCAGATTGTCTGGAATTGTGATGCCCGCCAGATCCTTTGTCAGGTCAAAGGGCGGCACCTCATCCGCCAGTGCAGCTGTTGGGAGCATCCCTGCAACCATGATAAGGCATAGCAGGACGCTCAATAATTGTTTTTTCATAGTAAAACCTCCTTGTACTTGTTGGAAACCTATTGACTGTGACTTGCTTGCCGACGTGCAGGCTTGCCGCTGAACTGCCGAAAGGATCCTCGCTATCGGCCTCCGAACTGCGAGTCTGTGTCCTTGGGCGCAAGAACAAAAATATACGTCTCATCCGGCTTCCCCCACATATACTTCACTATTGATGCACTTGGTTTTCTCAGCTTGACTGGCATATTGCAGAACCAGTCTGTAGACGAAGATATTTATTCTAAATGTTATCATAACTGAGATAAAGTCTTTGCTAAGTCTGTGATGTTTTTACCATTTGCTCTGCGTTGTTCCGAGAGCACAGTTGTACAGCACAGATGCTGTGACAAATCTGTGACACTTTTTCCGCACTTTCGCGGGGGAAGTCCAAGATGATCTCTGGTATGCTACAGACAAGGTTGATACACAACCACAAATACTTCAAAAAAGGAGCGTAACATACCATGAAAAAGAAAACTGTTTGGAGCTTTATGCTGGCACTGGCATTGATGGTATCTGCCATCGGCGCATCAACCGCAGCTTTGGCGGCTGCGCCTGACACGGCAGAGCCTGCAACTGCCATCGCAACCGAGAACGAGGACGCCATCTGGGAGCAGATCGAGGCGGTGGAAGAGAAGAGCGACGCCATCTTCCAGAGAAACGCAGCGCTATGGGAAAAGCTGGACGAAATCTGCAACGCCCTGCCTGACGACTATGACTTCACAGACTTTGACGAGGCGGCGTTTATCCGCAGCACCAACGCCCTGACCGAAGCGGAGAAGGAAACGCTTCTGGCAGATATCAAGGAGCTGAACGGCCTTGACGCTGAGATGGAGGCACTGTACGCTCAGCTGCCCGACTGCGACAATATGCCGCTTTACGAGAAGGCACTGGAAAAGGCCGACCCCAAGGTGCTGGATGAGATCGACACCCTGGAGCAGGAGTATGACCGCGTCTGCGAAAAGCACGCCGACCTGTGGGACAAGGTAGATGAAGCGTACTTTGATCTGCCGGACGACTACGACTTCGACAACTACGATGAAACCGCCTTCATCCGCAGCCTGAGCTTCCTGACCGACGCGGAAAAGGTCGCGCTGATCGCTGACTACAACCGCCTTACGGAGATCGACAGCCGGCTGTGCGAGCTGTACAATTCCATCTGGGGCAACACCGGCTGCGAAAGCGGCATCTGCCCCCTTTGACGGGAAGGCGATATTCTGATAGTATAAAATCAACATCCTGCCGATGCTGCGCCCACGCGCAGCATTTGGCGCTGCTTTCAAGGAGGACGCATGGGACATTCCATCTATTTGGCGGACGATGAAAAGAGCATACGGGAGCTGCTCCATAGCTTCCTCGCAAGCGACGGCTATACCGTGCGCTCCTTTGAAAACGGCGACACGCTGCTGGAGGCGTTTCGTCAGGAGCCTGCGGAGCTTGTAATACTGGACATTATGATGCCCGGCACGGACGGATTTACCGTGTGCCGGGAGCTTCGCTCTGTTTCCGATATTCCCATCATCCTGCTTACGGCCAAGGACAGCGAGCTGGATTACGTCATGGGCATCAGTCAGGGCAGTGACGATTATCTCACCAAGCCCTTCCGTCCAACGATATTGCTGATGAAGGTCAAAGCACTGCTGCGCCGTGTGGAGATGGACCGAGGAAAAACGGCGGCGGCAGAGGATGAGCTGCGCTACGGGGATATCCGCTATTCCGCTACGGAAAACGCCGTCCTTTGCGGAAGCACGATCGTGGCGCTGACCCAGACCGAGCTGCGGCTGCTCAGCTATATGATGAAGCAGCCGGAAAAGGCCTATTCCCGCGAAGAGCTGCTCAGCGCGGTGTGGGGCTTCGACTCGGAGGTGGAGACCCGCGTGACCGATGAAACGCTGCGCCGTATCCGAAAAAAGCTGACGCAAGCGGGCAGCACCGTCAGCGTGAGCACCATATGGGGCTTTGGTTATAAGCTGAAAGGGGCGGAGCGCACGTGAAAAACATCAAGCTGCGGATCGTGTATCTGATCCTTTGCTCGGCTCTGCTGCTCTTTGCACTGTTTATGCTGGCGGTGAACCTCATTATACCAGCACACTTTGTGCGTGAGGCAAAAAAGGCGCTCATCAGCGAGGCCGAGTATCAAAACCGCACCATCCCCTATACCGACGATGGATCCTTTTTTGATGATGGATGGAATGACACGGAGGAGCACTTCCTTACGCCCAGCATCGTATTTTTAGAGCTGGATAATGCCAATCAATCAAGCGGTTGGAACAGGGACGCATATCGCCTGGAGAAAAAACTGCTGGAATACTGCAAGGGGCGGGATCTATCGCTCAACCAATGCTATACCTTCAAAACGGACAGGCATCACCTGATCTTCATGTCCGTGCAGGAGGAGCAGGACGATTGGGAAAAGCCATACGCCTATATCATGTACATAGACATCGGGCCCATCACCCGCTATATCGTGACGCTGAACTGGGCGTTCTTTGCGGTGCTGCTGGCGATCTCCTCCGTCATGTGTCTGCTGGGGTTCCGCTTCGGTCGGGATATTGAAAAGGAGGCGGAGCGGCAGCAGACCTTCTTCCAGAATGCCTCACACGAGCTGAAAACGCCGCTGATGGCGATACAGGGCTATGCGGAGGGCATACAGGCGGGCGTGATGGACGCGGGCGGCGCGGCGGAGGTGATTTTGGCGGAGAGCGACCGCATGACGGAGCTGGTGGAAGAACTCTTGGACATTTCGAAAATCGATATGGGGCAGCAGCGGCTTACCCTTTCCGAAACGGATATTCGGGAACTGCTCTACGACAGCATACGCGCCGTGGAGCCGACAGTCGTCAGCAGCGACATCACCATCGTGCCGGACTTCCCCGAGGAGCCCGTCATGCTCAGCTGCGACGATACCCGGCTGCGCAGGGCGGTCATCAATATCCTATCCAACGGCGTGCGCTATGCCCGCAGCGAGCTGCGCCTGACCTGCCGCGCGGACAAGCGTCATGTGACGATACGGATACAGGACGACGGGGACGGCATCGCAGAGGAAGATCTTCCCCACATCTTTGATCGTTTCTACATGGGGCGGAGCGGCAAATCCGGCATCGGCCTTGCCCTGACGAAGGAGATCATTCACCTGCATAAAGGGACGATCCGCGCTTACAACGGAGACACCGGCGCTGTTTTCGAGATATCCTTTCCGGTGAGCAGATAAGAAGATCACCGCACTGCCTTTGGGCACCTTTCTTGAAAAAAGGACGGACTTAGAAAAGACTTTTGTTGGTACCGGGTGGAGAGTTTCCTGTGATTTTCTCTTGTGCCGACATTGTTAGAATGGAGTACATCTATGGGCTGCAAATCAAAAAAATATCTGCATATTTATGACTGGAACTACTGGTGGGGCTATTATCGCTGCTGTAAGGACTGGGAACCTTTCCATGCGGCGGAGTTTTCTCTTTCCGAGGACGAGGCAGGAAAGGCGCCCTTTTTCCACTTTGATTTCCATAACCTCCCTGCCCTTCACCAGACCATTCTGGAAGGTGAGTTTGTGGAGCCGGATAACCCGGATCTTCCGCACTTTCTGGAGCAGGCAAGGCGGCTCAGAAGCGGTGAACAGGACTGGTTCGTCGGGGCGCTGTACTATCCGCTTTTTTCACCGGAGATGCATTTCTGCAACGCCTCCGTCCGGAGCGGCGTCCCGCTGACACAGCTGCTTTCCCCGTCTGTACCGCCCTATTACGGGGTGATCTTTCTCCGGGAGGAGCGCCCTCTCACTCCGGAGGTGCTGACGCATTGGGCGGAGACACTGTCCCAACCCCTGTTCGGCCAGCCGTTTTCCTGTACGCTTGCACAAGTCCCCAGCCGGCAGGAGGCGATGGAGCTGTTTGAGAATGAGATGCGGCTGACGCGATGAAATGTACGGTATCGTTTACTACTGATTTTCCATCGAAAAGCAGCTGAGAGGGAGACATTTCTTATGGAATTAAGACTCACAGAGCAGGAGGCTCTGACGCTGTATCGAATCATTCTGCGGTGGGATGAATTAGGCAGCTTGACCACAGAGGATGACGAGGAACGTCAGCTGCTATGGGATCTATCCTGTACGCTGGAAAAAGAACTGGAGCCGGTGGATGATGCCGTGAGACGCAGACTGCTTTGACCGCGTAAGCGCCCATCGGTTCGAAGCCTTTGATGTGACGCTGTTTTCTTTGACGCTGACGGATCTTGAACTGCCGGAAAGACGCCGGTATCGTGGGATGATATTGACAAGGGGGGAAATGATGCTATAATATCTGCGAATGATTCGCATATTGGAGGGCGGCTGATGTCAGGCTATAATACAAAACAGCGAAGAGCCTTGCTTGCTTTTTTAGGGAAGCACCCGGACGAGTTGCTGACTGCACGCCAGATGGCGGACGCGCTGGCAGAGAAGCAAATCAGTCTCAGCGCCGTGTATCGAAATCTTGTGCAGCTGGAAGCGGAAGAAAAGGTGCGCCGCAGCGCAAAAAGCGGGTCGCACGAAGCGTTTTATCAGTATCTTGACGCCAAGGGCTGCAAGGGCGCGCTGCACATGAGCTGTGTGAAGTGTGGAAAAACCGTTCACATGGCCGACAGCAACGCCGCACTGTTTGCAAAGCATCTGGCGCAGAACGAACAATTCACGCTGGACGTAGCCGATACGATCCTCTATGGAATCTGCTCGGACTGCAAGGGAAAATAACGATCGGAAAGGAGGACAGACCATGACAAAGAAATTTCGGTTTATGACGCGCCTGCTGGCGGCCGTGCTGGCCGTTGTCATGCTGTCCTCTGCCGTCTATCTTGCGGTCGAAGCCAATCATGACTGCTCCGGCGACGACTGCGCCATCTGCCGCCAAATCAGCATCTGTGAGAATCTGCTGAAAACGCTGGGGCTTGCCGGTACTGCCGCAGCGATCACCGCTGCGTTTACATATACCGTGTGCAGGGCAATCCTGCCCTGCGCAGAGACGAGCGGCACACTGACGCTTGTTGCTCTCAAGGTAAAGCTTTCGAATTAAAAACAGGACTTTTACAAGGGCGAAGTCTATCCATTTTTGGATAGGCTCTTGCGGTTTTGCCGCTGCCCTTGTATTTTTGCGCCTATTTTTCAAAAATTCGGAGGTTTTATCTGTATGATGAAGAAAAATTTTACCATCTTTCTTGCGCTGACCATGGTGGTCGGCCTGCTTGCCGGTTGCGGCAAAAAGAATGCCGCAGAGACGGGCGAGAGCGATTCCAACAAACTGAGCGTTGTCACCACGATTTTCCCCGAATACGACTGGGTCAAGGAAATTCTCGGCGACAAGGCGGATAATGCCGAGGTCACCATGCTGCTGAGCAACGGCGTTGACCTGCACAGCTACCAGCCCACGGCGGATGACATCGTCAAGATTTCCGACTGCGACCTCTTCGTCTATGTGGGCGGTGAGTCCGACGGCTGGGTGGAGAGCGTCCTGAAAAACGCAGCCAACAAGAAGATGAAGGTCATCAACCTGCTGGAGATGCTGGGCGATTCCGTGAAAACGGAGGAGATCGTTGAAGGGATGCAGGAGGACGGCCACGACCACGGTCACAGCCACGATGAACAGCTCACAGAGAATGACATCGAGGATCGCACCCTCTCGGATTTCGCCGGTGCGTGGAAGTCCCTGCACCCCTTTCTGCTGAACGGCGATCTGGACAAATTCTGCGAGCACAGGGCGGAGGAGGACGAGGACAGCTCGACCACAAAGGACACCTATTGGGAGAAGTATAAGGCTTCTTGGCAATGCGACGCCGAGAAGATCTCTATCAACGGGGACACGATTACATTCACTTATGCAGACGGAAAAACCGTTTCCGCTGAATACACCTATGCCGGTTATCAGCCGAAGCGGAATGACGAGGGCATGATTCGCAGCGTCCGTTATCAGTTCGAAACGACCAGTGCCGATGCGCCCAAATATGTGCAGTTCAACGACCACGGCCACGAGCCGGACGAGGCAGAGCATTTCCATATCTACTTCGGCAACGACGGCTTCGATGCCTTGATGAGTGCCAAGACCAATCCGTTTTTTGTGAAGGACGCGCTTTCCGTAGAGGATATCCTTGACGAGCTGATGGGGCATGACCATGGGGAGGAAAAGGACGAGCATGTCTGGCTGTCTTTGAAGAACGCCAAAACGCTGGTCGGCGCGATTGCCGATGCCTTGCAGGAGCTTGATCCCGATAACAAGGATACCTACGCCGCCAACACCTCTGCCTATATCGAAAAGCTTTCCGCACTGGATGGCGCGTACCAGTCTGCCGTGGACGGCGCGGCGCGCAAGACCGTTCTGTTCGGCGACCGTTTCCCATTCCGCTATCTGGTGGATGACTACGGCCTGAGCTACTACGCCGCCTTTGCGGGCTGCTCCGCCGAGAGCGAAGCCAGCTTTGAAACGGTATCCTTCCTCGCAAAGAAGGTAGACGAGCTGAAGCTGCCCTGCGTACTGACCATCGAGGGTAAGAACCATAAAATTGCCGAAACCATCGTGGAAAACACCGCCGAGAAGAATCAGAAGGTGCTGACCATGGATTCCATGCAGTCTACCACCTCTGAGGATGCTGCAAACGGTACTGCCTACCTTTCCGTGATGGAGCAGAACCTTTCCGTGCTGAAAGAGGCACTGGGTTAAGGAGGCAGGATGATGGCTCAGCTCACTTGTCAAAGGCTCTGTGTCGGCTACGATGGGAAGTCCATTCTGCAAGACCTTGATTTTGAGGTCTTTGCAGGCGACTACCTCTGCATCGTGGGAGAAAACGGCTCAGGCAAAAGTACCCTTATGAAAACGATCCTCGGCTTGCAGATGCCCATCAGCGGCAGAATTTTGACGGGCGACGGGCTGAGGAAAAATGAGATCGGCTATCTGCCGCAGCAGACCGTTGTCCAGAAGGATTTCCCGGCATCCGTGAGAGAGATCATTCTCTCCGGATGCCAGGGGCGCTGCGGCAGCCGCCCCTTCTACAACAGAGAAGAGAAGAAACTGGCGGCAGACGCCATGGAAAAGATGCAGATCACGCCCCTTGCCAAACGTTGCTACCGGACACTCTCCGGCGGTCAGCAGCAGCGGGTACTGCTCGCCCGCGCCCTGTGCGCCACGCAAAAAATGCTGCTTCTGGATGAACCGGTCTCCGGCCTTGATCCCAAGGTGACGGCGGAAATGTATGCGCTCATTCAAAAGCTCAATTACGAGGATGGCATCACCGTTGTGATGATCTCCCATGATCTGAGCGCGGCACTGCAATATGCAAGCCACATTCTGCACATCGGGGACAGGGTGTTCTTCGGCACCAAGGCGGCTTACCTGAACGAGTTTCCCCAGGCATGGCAGAAAGGCGGTGGGGCGCAATGACGGCGATCTTTGAAAAACTCGCGTTCTACTGGACCTATCCCTTTGTGCGCTACGCGCTCATTGTCGGTGTGCTGATCGCGCTGTGCTCGTCGCTTCTGGGGGTGACGCTGGTGCTGAAACGGTTTTCCTTCATCGGCGACGGCCTTTCCCACGTGGCGTTCGGCGCGATGGCTATCGCCGCTGTGCTGGGGCTGACAGACGATATGCCCCTGACGCTGGGCGTCACGGTGGTCTGTGCCGTTCTGCTGCTCCGCACGGGGCAGAACACGAAGATCAAGGGCGATGCCGCCATCGCCATGATCTCAGTGGGAGCGCTGGCCATCGGGTATCTGCTGATGAACCTCTTCTCCACCTCGTCCAACCTCTCCGGCGATGTGTGCAGCACGCTGTTCGGTTCCACCTCCATCCTGACGCTGTCAAAAAGCGAGGTCTGGCTGTGCGCGGGACTGTCCGTGGTGGTCGTGGCGGTGTTTCTGCTCTATTACAACAAAATCTTTGCCGTGACCTTTGATGAAAATTTCGCAAAGGCGGTGGGCACAAAGGCGGATCTATGCAATCTGCTGATCGCCGTCATCGTTGCCGTGGTGATCGTGCTGGCGATGAATCTGGTCGGCTCGTTGCTGATCTCCGCGCTGGTGATCTTCCCGGCGCTGTCCGCCATGCGCCTTTTTCAGAATTTCCGGTCTGTGACGGTCTGCTCGGCCGTGCTGTCGGTGAGCTGCACGGCGCTGGGCATTTTGATCTCCATTTTAGCGGGGACGCCGGTGGGTTCTACCATCGTGGCGGTGGATATTCTGGCATTTTTGATTTGTTCGGCCCTTGGCCGCGCAAGGGAAGGGAAAACGGGATGAAACAGCTTTTCTGTCTGCTGCTGGCTGCCTGCATGATGCTTTCCCTCTGCGCCTGCGGGAAAGGCCGCGAAAAGGACGCAGGAAATGATACGCTTTCTTCCAATGAAGAAGTGTCTGCATCGGCTGAGAGCATTCCAACGCCGAAAGAACAGGAAACGCCGGGGGAATCTAAGCCGTCGCAGCCCGCTGCCGGCAAAGTGGATGTGGATCTGACTGTGCTCAGCAGCACCATGGTCTACTCCGAGGTTTACAATATGCTCTACAATGACCCGGCGCATTACCTCGGCAAGACCGTCAAGGCGCGAGGGGAATTTTCCATCTATCAGCTCGTGACGGACGGCGTTTTACAGCCTGACCCGGTATCCTACGCCTGTATCATTTCAGACGCGGCAGCCTGCTGCGCCGAGGGCATGGAGTTTGTGCTGGAAGGCGATTATACCTACCCGGACGATTACCCGGAGCTGGGGACGGAGATCACTGTCATCGGTGAATTTCAGTCCTATGAGGAAAACGGGATGACATGGTACCATCTGGTGAACGCAAGGCTGGCGTGATACCGCGATAGCGCTGCATACATAGTAAGCGTGACGATTTCAGGGAGAAAGGTATTCCGGTGCTGCCTGACTGCAATTTATAAGAGCCGGACAAAGGACGTCATTTATCCCGCTGCAGAAAAATTCTCATGAGGAGAGCAGTGTGTTGAATTTGAGATGACTCCTTAAAAAATAGGCAGACTTAACATAAACTTTATTCCTGTTATGGTAACATAATCTACAAATACCCTGCTCTGGACGGAACACTTCTGCAAGGAACCAGACAGGCTGCAAAAACAAAAATGATCAACGATGGAGAATATGCATGACATTTGAAATTCACAGTGATATCACAAATCGATCTATGACCGTAGCTGCCCGCGCGATGCGAAAGGTGCTGCGGCGAAAGAGAAGCATTATATGGGCCATTTTCGGCTGGAGCGTCTTTTTCATCAACGCTCTGCTGCTGATCCCATTTGATGGAGAATCTTTTACGCTTGATGCCAGCACGATGATTTCCCTGCTGGTAGAGGTGATGCTGCTGTCCGTTCTGCTGTTTCAGGATCGGTTCAACGGCATGATCGCCTGTAAAAACACGCTGGCAGGCACAAAGGACTATCATATTGCGTTCGGCGAGGAGTCCTATACCGTCGTTACGGAGGTCATCACTTCCACGTTCCGCTATGAGATGATCGACGCCATGGCTGAGTCGCAGGACTACATCATCTTTCTGATGAAAAAACGCTATGCGCAGCCTCTGGACAAGCGTACTCTTACCGGCGGGACGGTGGAGGAATTCAAACGATTTCTTGAGGAGAAGACCGGAAAGACGTTCCGGCGTGTGAAATGAACGAATTTTCTATAACGCCCTTTCGCGGGCCGCATTTGCTTCTGCTTTTGCTTACGGCAGCGGCGGTGCTGCTCATATTCTTGCTGCTGCGCGGAAAACCGGAAGCACGGCGCTCCCGGTTTCTAATCGGCGTGTGCCTTTTTAATCTCGCGCTGTTTACCGTCTACAAGTTCTCACTGTCCATGGACGCAGCGTATGTCCGTGCCTACTATCCCAATGGCTTCAACATTTTCAATGAGCTGCCGCTGCACCTGTGCAACATCAATCTGTTCCTGATCCCGCTGGGCGTGTGGAAGAGAAACCGCTCGATCATGGGCTTTTCCTTCTTTGTAGCGCCCCTCGGCGCACTGATGGCGCTGCTCTTCCCGGAGCCTCTGTTCTCCGGCTTTTTGCTGTTAATGCCGCGAATTTTCGGCTACTATGTGACCCACGCAATCCTTGTTGTCTGCGGCCTGAGTCTGGCGACGCTGGGCTTTTACCGCCCCGACCCCAGGGATATCCCGAGGATCCTCAAGACCTTTGGTTTGCTTGCCGTAGGCGCGCACCTTATCAATCTCCTGTTGCGCCTCACGCTCTGCCCGGAGGCAAACTACTTCTTCACCTACGGCGCGGAGATCGGTGTGCTCAAGCTGTTTTGGCGTATCATCCCGGCGCCGCTGCTTTACGGGCTGCCGGCACCGCTGATCCTTGCAGGCTATATGTACGCGGTCTGTGCGTTGTCCCGCCTGGTGCAAAGGGCGGAAGAAGTGTCTTTTTCATAGATTGGATAAGTCCCACAGCGCAAAAACAGGAGGATACGACATTGCATGATAGAAATGTAAGAGGAATCGGCATCGCTCTGTGCTTATTGGCTCTCTTGCTATCCCTGTCCGGGTGCGGTTCATTGAAGGACGACTCGCTTCTGATCGTCAACGCAGTGATCACGGAAGTTGATACAGGAAAGCAAACCATAACGGTAAAAGACGATGCCGATGAAAGTACTTTAGGCGAAGAATGTCTGATCGACTGTTCGACCGTTCCTATGGTCTATTGCGACTTTGCCACGCAGAAGGTTACAAGGATTTCTTTTGAGGAATTGCAGGTCAATGATAAGGTTATTATGTGTATCAGAAGCTCGGAAATAGAGAGCTTCCGAAGCGGCGGCAACGAGGAGAATACGCTCAAGGTCGAACAATTGCAGTTGTATACGCAAAGACCTGCCGGATGAGCCTCTGCTGTCCACCACTGTATTTGGGCTTCGAGATCGAACCGGAGAGCATGAAGTGGGTCAGCCAGCACACCAACGCTAACATAGTCGAAACGGACTTCTTCGAGACCTGCAGCACCTCTTATGCCAATAGCACGGTACTGTGGATAACCTTGTGAGGATACACATATGAGCAATCAAAATAGACAGCTATATATCGTAATCAGCCAGACCGGAACACTTCTGTCCCGGATCCTTAAACAAATCACCGGCGCAGAATATAACCACGCTTCCATCAGCCTGTCCAGAAATTTAGAGAGGATGTACTCTTTTGGACGCAGGCATCCCTATAATCCGTTTTGGGGCGGCTTCGTGATAGAGTCGCCCCGTACCGGCACCTTCAAGCGTTTTCCGAAACCAAGGTATTGGTTCTGAGCGTGAGTGTCACAAAAGAACAACACGCAGCGCTCAAAGAAATGCTCGATGTGATGTGGAAGCGGAGGAGGTACAGTTACAACTATATTGGCTTATGTCTGGCATACTTCCATGTTGTCTGGAAGCAGGAGGGCTGCTATTATTGCTCAGAGTTTGTCGGAGAGCTTCTCACAAAAAGTCGGGTTGACGGCACGGAACAGTTGCGTTCCTCTATCATACAGCTGATGCAGTTCCTTAGAGTGCCGCACACACTGCTCTACTGCGGAAAACTTCGCGAATATGTGAGCAACACCTGTTCCGAGGGCATATGTGAAGATGCAACGAACCGCACAGTGCATAGGCGACTGCCATAACAGCAGACAAGGGGGCGCGTGATCGAGTATCTGCAAAGGTGTGGTTTTGATCCGCCGACGTGACTTCTGCTTTTTGCCGTCATAATGGATATTCGTCCTGGATATGTTGACCACAGGGGTTGTGTTCCTCATACACAAGCCCTGTGGTCATTGAATATCTCTGGAGGCTTGGGGCCGGTCATTTCGACCGTGTGTACCCGCTTCCTTGGCCGGCGACCATGGAGATGGACCAGATTCCTGTGGAAATACCTGGTCAGATAAGATGGGCTGCCGCGACTTTGGCGTTGCTTACTGTGCCCCGGTCCCTTTTTCCGCGCTGCTTCTATTACGAAGAAAGCAAAAAACAGCGGCACAGAGAGTTTGCTCTGTGCCGCTGTATGCTTTATACATTGTATAAAAGCCTTACATGCTATCCGCTCTTTTGCCCTGCCGGAGCGAGCGGCAGACGACATACCCTGCTGGAGCGATCATGATCAGAATAAAAATGCTGATCAGTTCATTCACTTCGGATGGCGCAAAGCCCTGCAGCATAGTAATGAGGTTGTTTGCGAAATGCACGAGGATGGGAAACAGCAGGTTCCTTTTCTTCTCGTAAAGGATTCCTGCGGCAATGCCCATAAGGGTGGCATAGGCAGCCTGCACGATATTCAGGTGATAAACGCCGAAGAGTATAGATGATATTAGAATCGAGGCCCAAGCGGGGGCGAATTTCCGCATGGAGCGAAGCACAATGCCGCGGAATAGAATTTCTTCTACAACAGGTGCAGCAATCACCGCAATCATAAATGTTCCAAATGCATTTCCGCCGGCAATATTTTCAGCACCGGCGTTCATTGCCTCAACGCTTTTTTGAAGCGAGGGAAGCTGTTCTGCCAGCATGATCCAAAGGCCGGAGATTCCGCAAATGCCAAATCCCACGACCAGACTGCCGAGCACATCTTTGAAATTTGTCGCTGTGCGCGGTTCACTTATCTCTTTCCTCCAAAGCAGTTTATAGAGCGTGAAGAATACGAGGATAAGAACAGCGTAGATCAAAATCTCGCCCCAATATGAGTGTTTCATAAATTGCTGTGGGGGGATATGAAAAACATCCAAAACGAGCCTTTCCACAAGAAAATATAATAGATTGGACAGCAAAAAATGCAGTGCGATTGCAAGAATGGGAATAGCGAAATATCTTTTTTTCATCATACGGTCAATTTTTTCTCCTGTCTATATTTTTGAGGGGACTGCAGCAGTATAACAGATTTAACTTAAAGTCTTCGTTAAGGGGTGAAGCCGCAATCTTTCGGAAGCGGCATCGCAAAAGGATACTGTTCATCTTCCCTGCCGAATCATTTGAGTTTTGACCTTTCTCTAAAGGATGTTTTCCTCGTAGTTGGTGACATACTGAATTTGGCATTAGGCTCCTTGCGTTCTGCAAAACTTTTGGAGTTCAATCAGAAAATACCCACAGCCAAAGCGACTGTGGGTATGATCAAATCAGATTGTACGAGTTGACGCTACCTTGCCAATCTCTGCAGGTTCGTAGTTGCGCTCTCCTTCTGTAAAAGCCCAACATTCTGCCCGGTGAATCCGCACTTTCCAATACGCCCAAAGGGGGCTTGAAGGGGAGATTCTTAACGCGCAGAAGGAAAGGGACGGTCAGCCTCCGGCGTTTTGAGAAGGAAATGGCTTTTGTGAAAGTCGAGCAGGCCCTCATCCCGCATTTTTCCAAGCTCCACAGACAGCCCGCTGCGCTCCACACCGAGGTAATCCGCAAGCTGCTGCCTTGAAAACGGAATGTCGAACTCATAGACCCCGCGCCGCTGTGCCTCAGCGGAAAAATAGGACATCAGTTTTGCACGCGTCGTGCGCTGGCCCATATGGGTGAGCTTTTCGTTGAGCCGCAGGTTCTTCTCCGCCAGTTCGCCCAGCAGGTTGCGGATGATCCGGCTATGGTGGGAGCAGGCGGAGGGGCACACGCTCAAAACGCGCCTTATGTGTAGAAACATTACCGTCATCGTGCTCTCCGCCTCCACGCTCACGTTCAGCACCGCTCCCGACGCGCAGGCAAACACCTCCGCGAAGGTCTGCCCCGGCCCGGTCTTGGAGAGGATGTTGCGGTTTCCCCAGATATCCTCCTGCACGATGAGGGCGCTGCCCGCCAACACAAGGCCCACCTCCTCCACCGCCTCCCCGGTGCGGAGCAGGCGGGAGCCTTTTGGAAAGGTGTCGATCCTTGCTCCGAGGCAGGAGAGCATGGTGGAAAGCTCGTCGTCGGAAATGCCGGAGAAAAGCGCCGCCGTATGAAGTACCGGAAAAAATTCTTTCATAAAAAACTCTCTCTCGTTGAAAATTCAACCGACTTGTTAATTTTAGTATAGTACAATGAGCACACAAAAGCAACAGGAGGACCGAACATGAAACGACGGATCATCGAGATCGACGAAAATAAGTGCAACGGCTGCGGCGCCTGCGCCGCGGCGTGCCACGAGGGCGCCATCGCCATGGTGGACGGCAAGGCCCGGCTCATGCGGGACGACTACTGCGACGGTTTGGGCGACTGCCTGCCCACCTGCCCCACCGGGGCCATCACCTTTGTGGAGCGGGAGGCGGCGGCCTATGACGAGCAGGCCGTCATGGAAAATAAGCAGCGGAAAATGCGGAAAGAGGGCATGACCCTGCCCTTTGGCTGCCCCGGCAGCCAGTCCCGGAATATTCAGCGCGAGGCCGCGCCCGCCGCGGAAGCACCCCGCGCTGAGCAGGCAAGCCGCCTGTCCCAGTGGCCGGTGCAGATCAAGCTGGTGCCGGTGAATGCGCCCTATTTCGACGGGGCGCGGCTGCTGATTGCCGCCGACTGCACCGCCTACGCCTACGCCGCTTTTCACGAGAGGTTCATCAAGGGACACATCACGCTGGTGGGCTGCCCCAAGCTGGACGGCGTGGACTATTCCGAAAAGCTGACGGAGATCATCCGGAATAACGACATCAAGAGCGTCACCGTCGTCCGCATGGAGGTACCCTGCTGCGGCGGGCTGGAGCTGGCGGCGAAAAAGGCACTCCAGCAGAGCGGGAAGTTCATCCCGTGGCAGGTGGTCACCGTCACAGTGGACGGCCGGCTGGTGGAAGAATAAGAAAATCATTAAAAAAAGAAAGGAAGAATCACGATGAAGTATGTATGCAGTCTTTGCGGTTGGGAATACGACGAGAGCGCGGGCTATCCCGAGGGCGGCATCGCTCCCGGTACGCCGTGGAGCGAGGTGCCGGAGGATTTTGAGTGCCCCCTGTGCGGCGTGGGTAAGGATTCCTTCGAGGAGGCGTGAGCTTTCTGCAAAAGGAGTAAAGACGATGAGCTATGAAAACTGGAAGGACAGAATCGGCACATTCGAAGTGATGGACGTGCGGGGCAAAAAGATGGACTTCTTCCCCGCATTGAAGGCAAAGGCTGCCGCGCTGAAAAACGGCGAAGGACTGCATATCATCCAGACCTTCGAGCCTGTCCCCCTGTACCCGGTGCTGGCCCTTATGGGCTTTGAGCATCACACGGAGAAGGTGAGCGGCAGCGAATATCACATCTGGTTTTATCGAGTGAAGAAAGGAGAATAACCGCATGAGCTACGAAAACTGGAAGAATAAGGCGCAGGGGTTTCAGACCGTGGATGTGCGCCATATACAGGGCAGCTTCTTTGAAGGGCTGAAGAAAAGAGCCGAGGCGTTGGAGGTGGGCGAAGGGTTACACATCATCCAGACCTTTGAGCCGCATCCACTGTACGCTGTCATGGAGGGCTTGGGCTACGAGCACCACACCGAGCAGCGGAGTGAGGCGGAGTTCCATGTCTGGTTCTGCCGCACAGAGAAGAAGGAAGGCGACAGCTCCGTTCCCTTCAAGCCGCTGGCTCTTTTGAACTATCCCATGATCGATGAAAAGCTGGGGCAGATCGCCGTGGATTTTTGGGAGACCACATGGCAGAGCGAGAAGCGCGTACTGCCCTACGAAACGCGGCTGCTGCTGTCCCTGACCAACGCAGTGGGCGCAGGCCGGATGCGGCAGGCGGCGCGAGAGCTGGTAAAGGCATATATCCACGGCGTGGAAAGCGCCGCGCTGGACGACGTGTTCGAGCTGCTGGCATGGAATCAGGGCATCGGCTTTTTCAGCAGCGAGATCGGCCCCTCTGCGCTGTTTCAGGCGTACAAGCTCATTAAAAACGGTGAGAAGCAGGGCAAGTCCCGGGAGGATATATGCAGCGCGCTGCGCGAGAAATTCGGAGAGAAGAACCCGGAGATGCAGGTCCTGAACAGATGATAAGGAGTTGTTTTGTATTATGACCATTCAAACGGTAACAGATGCCATCCGCTATGTAGGGGTGGATGATAACACATTGGCACTCTTTGAAAACCAGTACCCCGTCCAGCCTATGGGAGTGAGCTACAACTCCTATGTCATTCTGGACGAGAAAATCGCCGTGATGGACAGCGTGGACGCACGGGCGGCGGAGGAATGGCTTTCCAATGTAGCGCAGGTGTTGGAGGGGCGCAGTCCCGACTATCTTGTGGTCACACACATGGAGCCAGATCATTCCGGCAGCCTCATGCGGATAGCGCAAGAGTACCCGGAGATGAAGATCGTGGGAAACGCGAAAACATTTACCCTGATCAAGCAGTTCTTCGGCACAGGTGCATTGTCGGAAGACCGTATGCTGGAGGTTGGCGAAAGAGATACGCTTTCCTTGGGTCTGCACCGGCTGCGCTTTCTGCTGGCGCCGATGGTACACTGGCCGGAGGTGATGGCAGCGTATGAAGAGGAGGAAAAGATCCTGTTCTCGGCGGATGCCTTCGGCCGCTTCGGTTCACTGGAACGGACGGCCCGTGCCCCCTGGGCGCCGCAGGCCCGGCGGTATTATTACAACATCGTCGGCAAGTATGGCGCACAGGTGCAGGCGCTGCTGAAAAAGGTCTCCGCGCTGGAGATCAAAACGATCTGCCCGCTCCATGGCCCCATGCTCACAGAAGACTTGGGGGAGTATCTGCGGCTCTATGATCTCTGGTCACAATGGAAACCGGAAGAACCGGAGGGCATCCTGATCGCTCACGCATCCATCCATGGAAATACCGCATATGCATCGGAGGCCCTCAAGAGCAAGCTGGAGGGAAAAGGTGCGCAAGTCACCATGTGCGATCTGACGGCAACAGACCTTTCCTATGCCGTGACCAGCGCATTCTACTGCGGGAAGTTGGTTTTAGCCAGCTCCACCTATGACGGAGGACTGTTCCCGCCCATGAAGGCCTTTTTGGATCATTTACAGACAAAGGGATTCCGAAACCGCCGGATCGGCCTCATGGAAAACGGCTCATGGGCCCCTGCTGCCGCGCGGCTGATGCGCGCCGAGCTGGAAAAGATGAAGGAACTCCGACTGTGTGAAACGGAGGTATCGCTGCGCGGCGCACTGAACCAAACCAGCGAAGCGCAGATGGACGCTCTGGTGGCGGAGCTCTGCGCGGAATAAGCTGCAACAAACTGCAGCTATTCTCGTACAGATGATGGTCTTACTCATCTGCTTTATGTCCCAAGGGCAGAGTACCGTCATCTCAGGTTGAGGTCACGATGTGGTGTGGGGCGAGACCGGAGTCTTGAGAACGCATAAAAACACAGCCGCAGAGTACATCTGTGGCTGTGTTTTGTGTTCAGTTGCTCACTGTTGCGTGGACTGGATATGGAGAGACAACATATCTCCCGATCTTACATGGGTTATCTTATCTGCCATCACTCTGGCAGTTTGCCTTGCAGATATGTCGGCATCCCCACTGCGGTCGTATCCGGCCTGACCTTAAACATGGCTTTTTCAATCTACCTCCCTTATCGGTTTTCCGCGATATATTTTTCCGCCATGTGGACTGCCACCGCGCCGTCCGCCACGGCGGTGACCACCTGACGGAGGGGCTTCGTCCGCACGTCGCCCACGGCGTAAACGCCGGGAATACTGGTTTCCGTGGTCTCTCCGGCCACGATATAGCCGCCGCCGTCCAGCGCCAGTTGACCCACCGCCAGCGCCGTGGCGGGCTGTCGGCCCACGCTGACAAATACGCCGTCGCAGTCCACCACGCTTTCCTCACCGGTGACGGTGTCCCGCAGGCGGACGCCGGTCAGCCTGTCCCCGGAAAGCAGCGCGGAAACGACGCTGTTCCAACGGAATTCCACGTTTTCGGCCTGTGCCAGCGGCTCGTGATAGATCTTGGTGGCCCGCAGGGTGTCTCTGCGGTGGACGAGGATCACTTTTTTCGCCACGCGGCTGAGAAGGAGGGCATCTGCCGCGGCGGAATTGCCGCCGCCCACCACGACCACCGTTTTGCCCTTGTAAAACATCCCGTCGCAGGCGGCGCAGTAGGCCACGCCCCGGCCCAACAGCTCCGCCTCTCCGGCTACGCCCAGCGTTCTGGGGTCTGCGCCGGTGGCCAGCACCACGGTTTTCCCGCGGAAGATCCCCTCACTGGTTTCCAAGAGCTTGGGAACCGCCGTCAGATCCATGCGGAGGACTTCTGCGTATTCGCTGCGTACCCCGAAGCGCTCCGCCTGCTTTTGCATCTTCTCCGCCAGAGAGAAGCCGTCGATCCCGTCCTCAAAGCCGGGATAGTTGTCGATCTGCTCGGTCAGTGCCATCTGCCCACCGGCGGACAGTTTTTCCAGCACGACGGTGTCCAGCCCCGCCCGTGCCGCGTACAGGGCGGCGGTGTAGCCGCCCGGGCCGCCGCCCACCACGAGCATATCATAAACATGATTGTTGTTCATATCTGAACCCTCCGTTATTTCGCCAAGGCTTCCTGAATGAAACGGTCGATCTCTGCCTTTGAGCCGGGTGCGGTGACGGAATCCACGGCCTTTCCGTTTCGGTACAGCACCAGAGTTGGGATGACCGCGATCCCCTCGGCTCCCGCCAGCCGCGGCTCCTCGTCAATATTGATCTTGCCGACAACGAGGCTGTCCGCGTATTCCTCTCCAATCTTCTCATACGCAGGGCCGATCCTTCGGCAATAGCCGCACCAGGGCGCCCAGAAATCCACCAAAACAGGCTTTTCCTCCCGGATCAACTGCTTAAACTGCTCCTGATTCATATTCATAGCTGCCATATCTGTCAGCTCCTTTCCTTTGTTTGGGTATAGTATACCGCGTGACAAGCGGTTTTACTGTGACGGCGTCACATAATTTGAGAAAATCGGCTTCGAGGCAGCTTTTGGAGCACAAGCCCTTTGTGGTTGTTGACAGAGAAAAAAATATAGGTATAATAAAAGCAAAATAATAAGATTCATTCTTGCATTTGGAGAGTTGGCGGTATGCCAAAATACGCAGAGGAGATATTGGCCGCCGTAACGGAGCTGCAGCAGCATCCCAAGG
>ENA-OOXF01000553-OOXF01000553.1-human-gut-metagenome-genome-assembly--contig:-NODE-553-length-28821-cov-2.203956_pt1 | contig 28821 bp, 23 predicted proteins | sample MGYA00241586_ERZ501341 | MGnify/ENA primary metagenome ERZ501341 (study PRJEB25962, sample SAMEA2042985) | human gut metagenome | biome: human gut; feature: human-associated habitat; material: faeces... | reverse complement strand
ACCGTCAGGGCTGTTAAAGGCACGACCTGCCGCCAACCCGACCCTCATATTCAGACTGTCGGAGGAATTAACCTTAACTTTCATACCATGCGAAAAAGAAAAGTCTTCTCCAAGCAATCTATAGTAGGAGAGTTGCGCCTGAGGCTCAATAAACCACGCCGAACCATTTGCATTCTCCAAAAAATTGAATCGAATTCCGCCTTCAGAAGAGATGCCAAATCCAAAGTTATGATAGGCAGCGTGCGCAGTGGTTCCTTCCATTAAGTTGGCTCGCATTTTCTGCTTGTGGCGGTTAAAGGTCAGCACTGTATCAACGTAGGCATCCTCCTTAAACCACGTCAGATAGGCCTTACCGCCAAAAGAATGAATATCTGTCTTCCCCGCGTCTCCCTCGACCCTAATGTTCCCGTCAGTCATGCCAAGTTGGGCGCCGATAATCCAATTCTGATCGATTTTTTTATCGGTACCAAAAGAAACGGTCAAATATCTCAGTCTGCTGCCAACGGATGAATAGGAAGCAAAACGTCCCTTCTCGTATCTGCCTAAAACATAAGCTCCGTCAGATGCGCCTCTTCTTAACTCACCCGTTCTTTCCTGAAGGTCCGCCAGCGAACTGAGGTATTGAACGACAGCGGCACCCGAACCAACAACAGAAAGCACGGTTTTACCCGAACGAGACAAGCCGACTTCAGGTACTTCGGGAGCGGGCGCTGGAATCGAAGGAGTTTCACCCGGATCGAGCGGAGGTACAGTCGAATCATTCGGAGGAAAGACAGGAAAAATGGGTTTTTCTTCTTTTTCGGAAGTAATTAACCAAACTCTTTGATCTTCATACTCAACCGGCTGGATATCCAGCTTATATTGAAAGGGTCCGGCTTCTACCAAGCCGCCATTGCCCAAAACAAATTCGGACCTGTTAGCACTGGGCAGAGCGTCATCAAAACTAAAAACATGATGGACTAACTTCGTCTCCGTAAGGCTCGCACCGCTGGTTCCTAGATAAACAGAGTGAACGCCCTCTGCGTCTCCACTCTGACGGATACTTCCAGCCCTTCCTCCCGGAAGATAGAACGCCGCCCCCGTTCCCTTGAGGCTTTGAATTTCCAGAGGACGAAGGCCTTTGTCGCTTCCAACTTCTATAACCGCACCTTCCGATACGGTCAGCTCTGTGACGTTGGAATGCATCGCGTTTTGCCAAATGCTGCCGGCGCCCAAAGAAATATATGAACCTCCCTTTCCCTCTTGAAAATCCGTAAAGACAGCACCGTTTAAGACACTTCTCTCGCCTAAAGTAATATCCAGCCTCGCACCATTAATAACCGAGACTGCATCAGCAAATTTTAGGCTTCCTTCGGGGAGAACAGTAAAAGACGCAGACCCGCCAGTCTGTTGAAAATTCAATTTTTTTAAGGCGATATTCCGGCTTTCAATTTCAACTTTTCCGCTTCCGTCTATCAGCAAAGCCTTATCAAAAATCATTGAATCGGATGACTTTGCTTTGAGTGTACTTTGAGCGCGGACTGTTATTTCTCCGCCGAATAGAACGTCTCTTGTTTTTAATTCTTTCCTCTCATCAAGACCGATATGAACGTAAGTTTCGTAACCTTCGTCCAAGTTAGAAACAAGAATATCGCGATTGATCATTACGGTTGGAGCATCAATGATCAGAGCGCCATCAAAGATCCATAAAGGAAAAAGACCTGAGTGTTTCTCCTTTTCAGTCAAAATCTGAACACTTTCTGAAGCTTTCAGCTCAGCTTTGCTTCCAGCGCCCATCCACCCGATTGAGCCGTAGAGGACGATTTCTTTGGCCTCCAGAAAGGCGGAGGCCCCCTCTCCCAACGTAATTGAGTACGGATCCTTGTGGCCATCCAGAACCCCAGGCTGCGGTTTATTGAGGATAATCTTCTCTCCCGCCGAAATATGGACGCTGTCTTGATATCCAACCTGGACTGCTGAACCAAAACCTTTTACTGAAACAGACTCAGGTGTGAGAACAAAACTGCCCTTGTCCGCTTTGAAAATTAAATTTTTACCGTGGGTTGCGACAGAATTGCCGAGGATGTTGCCTTCGGTCCAAACATTCCAAGTTATTTCAGTTTCTTGGGAAAAGAACGCGTAGTCTCCTTTGCCAACAAAATCCTCAAGTTCTTTTCTCAATACATGCTCTATCGGGGCAGAATGAATCCGCTTATGATTAGGAACATACTCCTTAAATAAATATTCGTTTGCATCGGTTGATGCAAAGCTTGAACCTGAATTCCTCAGTTTCTAGGTGATATTTTCACAATTTTTCTCATTTATTCTGTAGCCCATTGATTCTTAGCTCTTTTTGGCTAGCTGAGGGATTGTTTTGTTATTTCTCATAGGGGATAATTATCCCCTATGAGAAATACTCTATCTCCTATGAAGTCAGATGTGCAAAGCCAGGAAGACACCTTCCTTGCTACAGGATCGATTTCGCCGGTTTTTATTAAGAATAACCACGGGATTTCCTATGCCATCTTCTATAAAAACCAATGGAAAGACAATAAATGCGAGAAGCTTTTCCAGAAGACGGTAGGCAGAGTTTTAGATGACAACTCAATCGAGCTGGGGAAACGGTTTCTTAGTCAGTACCCGTCGCTAAAAGGATGCCGTGCAAAGCTAGCGGGAAGACAAGTCCGGCTTTCCGGCGGAAATGTCTCTGCCTTACCTCCGCTGGCTAACATGGCTGAGCAAAGGCAAGCCTTTTTCCGTGAACTTGATCAAGACACTCGTTTATCTGCCGGTGCATCATACGTATTGTGGGAAATCGCCAAACAAAATCATGTCGCTGCTGACTTAGAGGCAGTGTTTGGGAAAGACACAGCCTCCCTTCTTCTTTCGCTGTCGATATTTTTTGCCACCGATCCCGGTGCTGTGGCTTCCGAATTTGAGATTTACAGCCACCATACCTGGCTGCCCGGTCCTCCTGCAACTTCTCAGCAAATTTCCGACCTTTTTCAGCAGCTCTCAAATCCGGAGATTATGGCCTTTCTAAAAAGGCGGTTATTCCGCTCACAGCAAGATTCGGAAGGAGGCGTCTATTGGAGCTTTGATACTACCTCCATCTCTTCGTATTCCGAAACCATCCGAAAAGTCTCTTACGGATATAGCAAAGAAAATCCCGAGCTTCCACAAATCAACCTGGGCTTGATTGTCTCCGAGAGCTCGGGAGAGCCGTTGTATTACAAAGTTCTCGAAGGCTCCTTAAGCGATCCTTTGGCGTTAAGACAAATGTTGGTCGACACCGCAAACTTAAAAAGCTCAGATGTTAGTTTGGTGATGGATCGGATCTTTAGTTCTCCGACCTTGTTAGACAGGCTTTATGAGCAAAACTTGGGATTTATCTGCGGCTCCAAGACTAATCTTTCTTACTGCAAATCCGTATTGACCAACTTTGAACCCCTGCTAAGAGTCGGCGGTTTAGACACCTTCTTGGACGAATACTCCGTGCAAGCCAAGACTGCGTCAACGACCTGGACTTATAGAGATCCGACAACCGGCCATCAGGAACGTCGCTCCCTCTTCATTCATGTTTATTTAGATCCGTTCCGCGCGGCTTGCGAAAGAGAATCGCTTCTGAGACGACTTAAGGCGGTTGAGAAAAAACTTTTAGAGAAATCTGCTCTGAACGATGCGGACAGGGATCTTCGCAACCGTTTCTTTAATAAGGGATCCTTGGGATGGAGTTACAGCCCCGAACGGTGGAGAGAAAACGAGAAAAAGTTCGGTTTATTTATCTTGGTTTCTAATACCGTTAAGAAGCCGGCAGAGGCTCTCAGAATCTATCGGCAAAGAGACATCATTGAAAAGAACTTCAATAACCTCAAAGAACGCTGCTCAGGTCGACGTATGCACTGTCAGGAAAGCGCCCTTGAAGGGAAGGTTTTTGTGCTGTTCCTCAGCTTGATTCTGCTGATGAACTTAAAGATGAGGTTCCATTTGGCAAGAGAAGCTGCCGGAAGGCTGAAAACTCCTCCGAAGTACCTACCGGACGACATCCCTGATTTTTTAAGGATGATGGAAACTATCGATGTAACCAGCAGGAGTTCTGAAGAGAACAATTCTTTTTACTGGGACCTCATCCCTAAGAAGCTGCGGGATACTTTAGAAAGCCTAAAAATACCTGAGCCCCCAAGATTTATTATCACCTAGGAGGCTCGGAATTCAGGCTTGAACCAAAAACTTGGGACGGAGAAAATGCCGTGAATAATGAAAGAAGTACGGCGTTTGCGGTTTGCGCTTTTATTATCTTTCTTGGGTGCTTCATGAGATCCTTTTTCGTTATTTCTTACATTCTTTAGTTCTCACCACAGACAAAAGGTGAGCCGAAAGAAGCATTCAAGAGCGGCGAATTATAGGGGTGTCTTTAAGACGAAAAAGCGCGGAAAAATGAAGCAAGCTAAACTTATATCAGTTTTGTACGTACAATTTTTTAACTATCTTCTTGAATAAAAGTCAACAAAAATGACAAATAAGACAGATTGTGAAAAATGTTTTTCTTTGTAAGCCTTCTATAGATAAGTCAATTTTTGAATTTCTAACCTAGAGAAATCTATTTTTTAATGTTATCTATTTGATTTTAAATGTTTTTAATGGAACTGAAAAATTGCAAAACTAGAGAACCAAAAGTTTAAAAATCATACTAAATCCTTTTATTTCAGTGGAATAGAAGGATTTTTTGTGCTATACTAGATTACCTATTGGATAATCTATTTCAATCATGAAAACGCCTAAGCTTCCACCGCTCATCATTAAAAAGAGCCCTTCGGCTTTCTACGTTTACACCTACAAGAACAAGTGGGACTCTGAGAAAAAGAGAAGTTATCGAGCCAGCTTCAAGAAGGTCGGCACCGTTACTTCAGGCGAGAAGGAAGGCATGATCCGCTGGGATGACCATTTTTTAGCTGAGCGCCCGGAATTAAGGGACTTTATCTGTGAACGCAAAGGTAAGGACTATGTCTTTACTCCCATGAACGAAGGCGGTTTTACACTTTCTCAGGCAATGGAAGTCAAACAGCTGCACGCGGGAGCAACGTGGGCGCTGGATCAGCTCGTTGCGCAATCTCCTATTGGAGGAGCTCTTAAAAGAGCCTTTCCTCAGCGACGGGACTATCTAAAAGTTTTATCGGTTGCGTACTTCATAATCCTGAATCAAGACAACAATATTTCTAAGTATCCGACCTTTGCCGAAGCAACCCGTCTGCCGTGGGGAGCGCCTTTGCATCCCTCCTCAATAGGCAGGATTTTTAGAAAAATCAAAAAACAACAGATAGAAAATTACTTCTCTGCTGTTCAGGAAGGCTTAATAGAACAGAAGAAAAAAGCTGGGGACGATGACAAGCTGACATTGGCTTTAGACTCGACTTCTATTTCCAGCTACGCTAATAAACTGCCGAACGTAGAAAGAGGCAGAAATAAGGACGAGGATAACCTTCCTCAAATTAATCTGCTGATGTTGGTTGAGTCCAAAAGCGGGCTGCCCATCTTCTATCGAACCTACGACGGAAACGTCCCGGATGTACAAACCGTCAGACGAGTTATCGCCGATAACTCCAGACTAGGCATCCAAAATGTTGTCCTTGTGTCTGACCGCGGCTACAGCGGCACAAAAAACATCAATGACTGTTTGAGAAATAAAGTCGGATTTCTGTTCAACATGAAATGCGGGGTGTTAGGCAGTCTTACCCAGGAACTCATTGATGAAGAAAGACTCAATCTCCAGGACTTAAACCGAAGGGACTGGTATACACAGGTCTTTCAGGTGACAAAGAAAATCAACTGGATTTACGAGCCTAGTCCTGTATAAAACCAGAGATCCACAAAAAAGACACAGGAAACCGCGGAGCTTTACTGGCACATCTACTTCGATCGACAAATTGCTGAGAACGCCAGACAAGGACTGTTCGAGAGAATCGATCGCGTACAGGAAAAGATAGCCAACGGTAAGGCGCTCGATGAAAACGAACAAACTCTATTGGAAGAAGTCTTTGAAAAACATGAGCAAGACAACGCCGTCAGCTACACCGTCGACAATAAAAAGGTGGACCAAAAGCTCCGCTACAAAGGCTATCGGGTGCTTGTAAGCGACGAAATATCCGATGCCAGAAAAGCTTGGTGCGCTTACCAGGAACGATGGATCGTTGAAGATACGTTTAAAACGCTCAAATCTCGCTTGGGCTGCTCTCGAAATCGAGTCTCTGATAACGAGTCATTAACCGGCAAAACATTTGTGCAGTTCTTGGCGACCTCTATTGCAATGATCGTCAGAACGAGATTGAGAAAATACAGTGAAGAGTGCAAAAAGAACAGCGCACTGCCGATGGTTTACGACGGAGACTGCAGAGTTCTGGACTCTTTGAACAATGTGATGCAGACAAGATTCTGCGGAGGTTATTACTTCGGAGAGGTTGCCGGAAAAAGAAGGAAGTTATTTGGAGCCCTCGGGGTTCCTGTCCCTGACGCTGAGCCCGAAAAGGAACAGGATTACGAAGATGAAGAAGAAACAGAATTCTAGAGAGGTCGCCCTTAGTTCAGAGGTCGGCCTCTGCTAGATGCTCTAAACCCTGCAATATTTCAGAATATTTCAGGAAGGAATAGGGACGGCGGCGAGAAATCGAAAGGTTTTTTGCCGTATCTTTTCTCGGAGCAGAAATGAAAAAATCCGCAAACGCGGATCATCGATGAAGAGAATTTGGAGCGGGAGACGAGTCTCGAACTCGCGACCTCAACCTTGGCAAGGTTGCGCTCTACCAACTGAGCTACTCCCGCGACAGAAGTTGCACTATACAGAGGCTTTTTGGACTTGTCAAACGAGTTGAGGAAATTACTTTGAAAGGGAAATGTTTATATTTGTGAACACGCTTTTAGAGTCGCAGATTTCTCCCCGTATTTGTCTTTTAACTTCAAATAGTTCGGTGAAAAACCCAATGTTTTTCGGTGGAAAATCGGCGCCTTTTCTTTTATCCTATAAGCGAGGACTATTCACTTTTCCAAATAAAGATGGGATTAAAAGTTTTTAATTTTATTTGCGAAAACGGACATACGTTCGAGGCGATGGTGCCCAGCATCGAAGCTTTTGAGGAACAAAAAAAGAACGGTTTTTTCACATGTCCTGTGTGTAATTCGAATGTCATTTCGAGAGCCCTTTCTGCGCCCCACATCCAGGCCTCTTCTACACAAAAGGACGTCCCGCAAAATACCGTGGAGGCAATGCATACCGTCTATAAAACGGTTAAAAAGATACTGGATGAGAGCGAATTTGTCGGGGATCGATTTGCCGATGAGGCTCGCTCCATTCACAGAGGAGACGCCCCGGACCGCCTCATCACCGGAACTCCGACCTCGGAAGAGGTTTCAGAACTCCGGGATGAAGGAATTGAAGTTTTAGAGATTGGGCTTAAGAAAGATCGCTCGATGAACTGATGTTCTGAAGCTCTTCGGAAATTTCGAGCCAGCGGCCTTCGAGTTCGTCAATCTTGGAAGAGAGTTCGCCGTGACGTTTTAAGGCTTCTGCAACCTCTTCCTGATTTCCTTGATAAAAATCAGTGTCAGCAAGTTTGAGATCCAAAGCACTCTTCTCTTTGTTGGCTAAATCGAGTTCTTTCTCGATCCTGCTGAGCTCTTTTTTGAGCGGTTTAGACAGGGCACTGATGCGGGCACGTTCCTGAGCCTCGTTTCGGCGCTGCTCCTTACGATTCACAGGAGCAGGTGCCCCGGAATCTTCAGGTGCCGCATTCCTCGCTTTCTTGTCCTTTAAGACAATTTCGGCATATTCATCCAAATCTCCGTCAAATTCAGAGAGCTTGCCGTCGCGAACTAACCAAAGTTCGTCGCAGCTGGCTCTGAGCAAATGACGATCGTGAGAGACGAGGAGGACGGCGCCTTCATAAGAGGAGAGGGCGACGGTTAGAGCCTCGCGAGTTTCCATATCTAGGTGATTGGTCGGTTCGTCCAGCACGAGAAGATTTGGTTTGTTCCAAGCGATAAGCGCCAGGGAGAGGCGGGCTTTTTCTCCGCCGGACATGGGACCGACCGGTGAAAGAGCCTGGTCTCCGGAAAAGCGGAATTTGCCTAAGAAGTTCCTCAAGTCCAGTTCGCGCATATTCGGAGGAGCAATGCGCGTTAAATGCTGCAGAGGAGACTCGTCGTCTCTTAAGTCATTGAGCTGATGCTGAGCGAAATAGCCGATCTCCAGACCTTGTCCGTAGCGGATTTCTCCGGCTAGAGGTTTAAGCTCGCCGATGAGGGTCTTCACAAGCGTCGACTTCCCGGCGCCGTTTACGCCTAGGATACCGATTCGAGCGCCTGCCGAAATATTGCATTTAACTTGAGTCAGGATGGGATGGTCGGGTTCGTATCCACAGGCAACCCCTTCAGCGGTGATTAAATGCTGAGGCACTTTTTCCGGCTGCAGGAAAGAAAACCTCCATTCGTTCTTAGCCAAGACAGGCTCGACGGATTGAAGTTTTTCCAGCATTTTGATTCGCGACTGGGCCTGACGAGCTTTCGTGGCCTTGTAGCGGAATCGATCAATGTAGGCCTGGAGATGCGACGCGGTGCGTTCGTAAGCTTTAGCGGCGGCTTGCTGAAGCGCAAGTTTTTGAGCTCTGGTTACCTCAAACTGAGAGTAGTTGCCGCCGTACCGATTGATCGTGTTGTCTTCAACCGACCAAATGGATTTTGCAATTCGATCCAGGAATTCTCTGTCGTGAGAAATGACAATGACGGTGGCTTCCTGCTGCTTCAGGAAACTTTCAAGCCAGATGACCGAGTCAATGTCCAAATGGTTGGTCGGCTCGTCCAGCAGAAGCAAATCGGCCGGACGCATGAGCGCACGGGCCAGCGCGATTCGGTTTCTCCAGCCGCCGGAAAACTCGGAGACCTTGCGGGATGAGTCATTGGGCTTGAAACCCAGGCCGTAGAGAATTTCTTCGGCCTTGGCGACGACAGCGCCTTCATTGATTTCGGCCAAATGGGCGACGGCTTGCGCATAAGCCATATCGTCGCCGGCTTTATCTGCGCGTTTGAGCTCTGCCCTAGCTTCCATCAAAGGTGCATGTCCTTCCAGAATGTACTCCAAAGCCGGAAGATCTGTCTCGACGACACGCTGAGCGACGTGCGAGATGCGGTTCAAAGGAGGCGCAAGGATGTCGCCGTCCTCGGTGGAAAGCTCGCCCAGAATGGCTGCGAAAAGGGTGGACTTGCCGGAACCGTTAGGCCCGACCAATCCGATAATTTCTCCGTCCGAAGTCGTGAGATTGACGTTTTTATATAAAACTCTAACGCCTCGAACCAGGCTCACATTCTGAAGTCTAAGCATTGGGAAGCTGTTCTTTCTTAATCATGAAGACTTGATCTTTGCCGCCGGAAGTCGGCAGCCAGGTGACCTCAATATTCGGGAAACGTTCCTTGAAGTTTTCGGCTCCGTCTCCGAGTTCAACGATTAAAACACCGTTGTCATTTAAGTGCGCTTTAACTTCTTTAAGCAGCCGGTCGATGATATCCATGCCGTCGGCTCCTGCGACCAAGGCTAAAGAAGGTTCGTAACGATACTCCTGAGGCAGTCCTTCCATCGAGGATTCGGTGACATAGGGAGGATTAGAAATAATGAGATCGTATTTCGTGTTCTGCAGATTCTCGAAAAGATCGCTCTGAATCGGATAGACACGATTTTCGAGTTCGTAGTCGGCGATATTGATTTCTGCCACTTCTAGTGCTTCGCTGCTGATATCGACGGCATCGACTTCGGCCTGAGGAAACTTTTCTGCCAGCAGAATGGCCAAGCAGCCGGAACCGGTGCACATATCCAAAATGGAGCGGATGTGAGCAGGGTCAGGAAGAAGACCGTCAAAATTTTTCTCGATCAGTTCCGCGATGTAGCTGCGGGGAATCAAGACTCTCTCATCTACGTAGAAGGGGAAACCTGTGAGCCACCACTCTTTCGTAATGTAGGCTGTCGGTTCGAGATCGTCGCAGCGGCGGGAAATGTTATTTAATACCGTTTCCCGTTCATTGTTGGTTAGTGCGGCGTCTAAGAATTTATCTTCGTACTCCAGCGGAATACGGAGCGTGCGGAGGACCAAAAACGCGGCTTCTTCTTCCGGATTTTGGTAGCCGTGATTGAATGTGGCTTCAGAAGAATAAAGCCTCGTCGTGCAGTACCGAATGAAATCCCGGATGGTTTTAAGCGGTTCAGTATTAGTTTCCATCATGTTCACTTAAAAAAATGCGTTCCAGTATTCTGAAATAAATTTTAGATAAGCAGGCGATATCCTTTGTCGGAATGCGCTCATTGACCTTATGTATGCGATCGTTCACCGGTCCGAACTCTACAACTTGGGGGCACCACTGTCGAATAAATCTGCCGTCGCTGGTGCCCCCGGAAGTTGAGAATTCAGGTTTGATGCCGGTCACATCCTGAACAGCCCGGGCGAGCTCGTTTCTGAAGTAAGGCTTTTCTGAGAAAAACGGCGAGGCGCTTTCCTGCCATTCAATCTTGAAATCCAAATCATGTTTTCGGCACATGTCTTCGATCTGTTTCTCCAGTGACGCCGCGGTGTGTTTGGGGTTGTACCGAATGTTGAAGGTAATGATGCATTCACCCGGAACCACATTGACCGCTCCTGTGCCTGCATGGATGTTGCTGATTTGGAATGAAGTAGCTGGGAAAGGAGGAAGACCTTCATCCCAGACGGTTTGAGAGAGTTCGGCAAGCAGAGGTGCGGCGCTGTGAATAGGATTCTTAACCTTCTCTGGATAAGCAACGTGTCCCTGAATGCCTCGAACGGTGAGTTTGCCGTTCAAAGAGCCGCGGCGCCCGTTTTTAATAGTGTCGCCCAGCTGCTTGAAGCAGCTGGGTTCTCCGACGATGCAAAAATCAGGTGCGGCTTCGCGTTCGGCTAAAACCTCAAGTGCATACTTGGTGCCGTCTTTGCCGTCGCCTTCTTCATCGCTTGTGAACAGCATTGCAATGGTTCCTTTGAACTGCGGATGCTTGGATACGAACTCACAAGCGGCCGCAGCAAAACAAGCGTCGGAGGTTTTCATGTCCTGAGTGCCGCGTCCGTACAAAAAGCCCTCGTCTTCAGTGGGTTCAAACGGCGGGAACTTCCATCCGTCCGCCCCCGGCGGCACAACGTCCACATGTCCGGCAAAGAGAAATACGGGAGATCCTGAACCGTACTTTGCCCACAGGTTTTTTGTGTTTCCTCGATTAATCTCTTCGCAAATAAAGCCGTAACGCGTGAGGAGATCGGCAAAGATCTTTAAAGAACCTGCATCCGAAGGCGTCACGGATTCACAAGCGATGAGTTTTTTAGTGAGTTCAAGAGGGTCTTGCTGCATGCTGAACATTCTCAAATTCAGAAGTAGAGAAAAAATGCGAAGACCTCTGCCGGGAAAGACAGAGGCTCTAAAGAAAGGGCCTTGAAATTTCAAGGCCCGTAAAATTAGTCGCGAAGAAGTTCGTTAATGCTTGTCTTCGAACGCGTCTTGGCGTCTACGCGCTTAACGATAACCGCGCAGTTAAGATTGTACTTGCCGTCAGCAGAAGGCAGGCTTCCAGGGACAACAACGGAACCGGCAGGCACTCTGCCGCGATGGATTTCGCCGGTCGTACGGTCATAAATCTTCGTGCTTTGTCCGATGAAGACACCCATGGAGATTACGCTGTTTTCTTCCACAACGACACCTTCGACGATCTCGCTGCGGGCGCCGATGAAGCAGTTGTCTTCGATGATTGTCGGGGAGGCCTGCAAAGGTTCCAACACGCCGCCGATACCGACACCGCCGGAAAGGTGGCAGTTCTTACCGACCTGTGCGCAGGAGCCCACTGTGGACCAAGTGTCGACCATGGTGTTCTCGCCGATGTAGGCACCGATGTTGACAAAAGAGGGCATCAACACGACACTCGGAGCGATGTAGCTGCCGTGGCGGGCGACTGCGGTCGGAACACAGCGGATGCCGGATTCTTTCCAATCGGACTCGGAAAAATGATCGAAGCGGGAGGGCACCTTGTCAAAGAAGGACAGGTCGCCGGCGCGGACCATTTTGTTCGGATAAAGCTGGAAGCTCAAAAGAACGGCTTTTTTGATCCATTCGTGCGTGACCCAATTGCCGTCAATTTTTTCCGCGACGCGAAGTTTTCCCTGCTGAAGCAGTTTGATGACTTCATCGACGGAGTTTTGAACTTCAGGTGGAAAGTGTTCGGGACGAAGGCCGAAAGATTCTTCAATAATTTGCTTCAATGCTTCCATAGTTATTCCTCAAAGGGGTCAAATTCTGCAATTCTTTTAGCGGCCTCTGTGACTTCGGGCACGGTGGCAACCAAAGCGATACGGATGTAGCCGGACCCGGGGTTGACACCGTTGACCTCTCGGCCAAGAAAACTGCCCGGGAGAACGGTGATGCCCTTTTTCTCATAAAGCCGTCTTGCATAAAGTTTATCGTCTATAGGCGTTTTCGCCCACAAGTAAAAACTTGCATCGGGCATTTCTACTTCTAGTGCTTGTTTCAGAAGCGGAACAGCCGCCTTGAATTTTTCGACATAAAGGCGTCTGTTTTCCCGCACATGTTCTTCATCATTCCAAGCCGCAATACTTGCGTGCTGTACGGCGCCCCCCATTGCGCTGCCGTGGTAGGTTCGGTAGAGCAGGAACGGTTTAATCAGTTTTTCGTCACCTGCAACAAAACCGGTACGCATGCCCGGGATGTTGGAGCGCTTCGACAAGCTCGAGAAGACAATCAGGCGGTCGAAGTTAGTTCTGCCCAAAAGTTTGGCAGCGGTCAAAGAGCCGAGAGGCGGATTGTCTTCGTCAAAATAAATTTCCGAGTAACACTCGTCGCTGCCGATCACAAAGCCGTATTTGTCGGAAAGGTCAAAAAGCCTCTTCCAATCTTCCAGTGAAAGTACCGTTCCGGTCGGGTTATTGGGAGAGCAGACAAACAGCAGCTGAGTGCGTTTTAGAACTTCTTCCGGTACGGTGGAATAGTCAGGCTTGAAGCCTGTCTTAGCTGTCATCGGGCAAAAATACGGCTCGGCACCGGCTAATTTTGCTGCGCCTTCATAAATTTGATAGAAAGGATTCGGTGTGACGACGACCGGGTCTTTAGTCGGATCGATGACAACTTGGGTCAGTGCAAACAAAGCTTCACGCGATCCGTTGGTCGGCAGGATTTGGGAAGCCGGATCGAGTTTTACGCCGTAGCGCTTTTCAATCCAGTTCCCAATCGCTTCTTTCAGCTCAGGGTAACCGCCTGTCGGAGGATACTTTTCAAACAAGGCCTGATGATCGAAGAGAGATTGTTTGACGGTTTCAGGCGCCGGATGTTTCGGTTCACCGATGGAAAGGGAAATCGGTTTGAGTCCTTCCGGCAGTTTTACGCCCTCCAAAAGTTTGCGCAGCTTCGCAAAGGGATAGGGCTGAAGTGTATTAAGCAGCGGATTCATGTTTGCTGATCTTTCTCGTTGGAATATCCACAAAATTTTAGCGAAGGAAGAAGCAATTGCCGCGCTTGAAAACTACGAAATGAAGCGGTCAAAAAAGAACGGCCCGTCGATGACGGGCCGCTGAGGAAAAATCGAATTAACCGCGAGTCGGATCGTTTGATTCGAATTCTGGCAGTTCAACCGGCTTGACCGGTGTCCAGCCTTCCTTACGGTATTCGGCAACAACTGTCGTGTAGATGCCGCCGCGGACCCACCATTTAGCCTTAAGTCTCATGAAACGCGGGGAGGTGGCTGCAACGAGATCGTCCAGGATCTTGTTGGTGATGGCCTCATGGAAAGCACCTTCCTGACGATAGCTCCACATATAGAGTTTCAGAGCCTTGAGTTCGACATTCTTCTGGTCCGGAATGTAATCGAGCAGAAGTGTGGCGAAGTCGGGCTGCCCGGTTAACGGGCAAAGCGACGTGAACTCTGGGATTTCAATGTGAATTAAATAATCCCGATTTGGCTGAGGATTCGGGAAAGTCTCAAGATTCTTGCTAGGAGCAGTAGACATGAAAATTATTTTTCCGCTATGTGTTTAATTAGAGGACACAAATTATAAGGTCGCGAAAAGAAAGACAAAACGATTTGAACCGCTGTGGGTAACCCGGAGAAAAACAAAATTGCATCAGTTCGTAATACAGTGGTTTTCTTCATAAGCCTGTAGAATATTGAGTCTTAAGTAGTAGCCTGCGGCGAGCGTGGCCGCGGGTCCAGGATTTAGCTAAAGAAAGATGAATATGGTTGGAATGGGGGTAACGATAGTCCTGATCCTTGCGGTCGGGGGCGTCGGCGTTTGGTATTGGCTTCGCATCAAAGAGACGGCAAGTCATGAAAAAGTCGAAGATAAGACACCTCCGAGGATTCCTCAGGAGCCGATTTTCGGCGAAGATTTGATCAATTCCGGCGACATCAAAGTCGACGAGATTAAGACCTCACCTCCTGTTGAAGAGCCGCAGCCTGAATCGCAGTCTCCGTTACAGGCAGAAGAGACGGTCGAAGAAGTCCGGGAAATTCTCCCAGAAGAACCCGAAGAGGAAGAGGAGCCTGTTGAAACTTCCCCGATGTTGGAAGAGATTGATGACAGCGGTCTGCCGAAATATGATCCCTTTGTCACTGAACTCGTCCGTATTACCTTCAAAAAACCGGTAACGGGCAGCCAGCTCGCACCGTTCGTCAAAACGGCGATGGAAAATGCTCCGAGAGGGCTGCTGCGCATTCTGGCTCTCGAAGCAAACAGCAACCGCTGGTTTGTGCCGGATGCCATCGGTATGTTCTCGGCAATTGCCTTCTATATTCAGCTGGCTTCGGGAAAAGCTTCTTTCGACCAGGTTTCTTTGTCGAATCTGTACCAGTTGGTTTTCCTGCGTATGGAAATGAACCTGGACGGCACTTCCGAAATGAAGGAAATGCAGCTGCTGAACAACCATACGGATCAGCTTAACGCACTCATCAAGGATTTCGGCGTGCAGATTACGCTTCTGCTGCGTCCCTTGGAGCCGGTTTCCATCGATGATTTCGAGAAAGAGACGATGCTCTTGGGCTTAAAGCGCCGAAGCATGACGCATTATGAAAAACTTGGTGAACTGGTATTGGATAAGAACGGCAAGCGTCAGGGCAACAGAAAAGGAACCATTGAGCTTCGTTGGTTAGACGACAGAAATATTGCGATTTCTTTGAATGTTCCGCTGATTGCTCCGGAAAGCGATCCTCTTCGTCTCCTGATGACGGCTGCCAACGCTTTCGCGGCGGTTTTTGATGCCAAGATCGTGGATCCCAAGGGATGTGAGATCTCGGGTGCAACGGTCTCTCTGCTGAAGCAGGAACTTGATCGCTTCTATAAACAGATGCGTGAGAACAATATTGAACCGGGCAGTGTCAGAGCACATCAGCTTTTAGACTGATAACTTCCCAAAATTATCATTCTGATTAAGAACATCGGATTCCGTACGAGTACAGTAAGGAATCCGGTGTTTTTATTTGGTTCAGGTACGAAATGGAAGAGCAAGATAAGAAAAAATTAGAGGCAGTCAAACTCCGTATGGAGAAGCTGGCTGAGGAGCTTGAAAAGCATAACAAGGCTTATTACATCGATAATGCTCCGACGGTGTCTGACGAAGTCTACGACTCGTTGTTCCAAGAACTGGCACGACTGGAAAAAGAATATCCTCAGTTCAAAAGTGCGGTTTCTCCGACCGAGCGCGTCGGTGCGACGGTCCAGAGCGAACTCAAGAAAGTGATGCATGCTGTTCCGATGCTTTCCATTCATACTGAGACGGATTACACAGCGCAGGGCGCCTATGATTTTGATGCCCGCGTAAGAAGAGAACTGGAGCTGACATCCGATCAAACGGTCGACTACGACTGCGAATTGAAGTTCGACGGGCTCGCCATTAATTTGCGGTACGAAGACGGCGTTCTCGTTCAAGCAGCTACTCGCGGAGACGGCTACACGGGTGAAGACGTTACGGCAAATGTCAAGACGATTAAGACACTTCCTTTAAAAGTCGAGGGCTTCCCGAAGATTTTTGAAGTCCGCGGCGAAGTTATCATGCACAAAGAAGTGTTCCGCAAGCTCAATGAAGAGCAGGAAGCAGCCGGAGCGAAACTTTTTGCCAACCCTCGCAATGCTGCGGCAGGAAGTCTTCGTCAGCTGGACTCTTCTTTAACTGCCAAACGCAACTTGAACTTTTATGCATACGGCTACGGTGAAGTAAGTGAGATGCCGGCCGACACCCAGTCGGGCTTGCTTGATTATCTGAAATCCAAGGGCTTTCCGGTGATCAGTAATCGAACTGTCGTGCAGACGCCGGAAGAGCTGGAAGCGTTTCATCTGGAAGTCGCTCGTATTCGTCACGACTTACCTTTTGATATTGACGGCGTGGTCTACAAGGTCAACAGTTTTGCCCGCCAGAAACAGCTGGGTTTTGTCTCCAGAGAGCCGCGCTGGGCAGTAGCTCATAAGTATCCGCCGGAAGAAGTCCAGACCCAGGTTTTGGATATAACTGTTCAAGTGGGACGAACGGGCAAACTTACACCGGTCGCTCGTCTGAAACCGGTGTTTGTCGGAGGAACCACAATCAGCAACGTTTCTCTGCACAACGAAGAATTCTTGCAGAACATGGGCATCAAGATCGGAGACACTGTCGTCGTGCATCGTGCCGGCGACGTCATTCCGGAGATCGTCCGAGTGATTCCTGAACTCAGGCCGAAAGACGCCAGAGATTTCGTGATGCCGGAATTCTGTCCGGTCTGCGGTTCTCACGCCTATAAAGAAGACGGAGAAAAGGATCGCCACTGCAGCGGCGGTCTGTTCTGCCGCGCACAGAGAGCCGCAAAGCCATGGGCATTGACGGAATCGGAGAAAAGCTGGCCGAACAGCTGATTGAACATGATTTGGTAACGACGGTTGCGGACATTTACCGTTTGACCGTCGACAAGCTGGTCGGACTGGATCGCATGGGACAGAAATCGGCAGAAAAACTTGTCGCCTCAATTGAAGCCTCTAAAAAGACAACGCTCGAACGCTTTCTTTACGCCATCAGTATTCCGGAAGTCGGAGAAGCGACGGCAAGAAACCTGGCAGCTCACTTCGGCGCCTTAAAGCCGCTGGAAGATGCTTCTTTAGAGCAGCTGCTTGAAGTTGAAGATATCGGACCGTCGGGCGCGGAAAACATTCTGCACTTCTTTGCCGAACCGGCGAACATTGCGGTGATCAATGACCTGATGGATCGCGGCGTCGTGTGGGAAGAGGGTACGGGCACGAGTGACCAGGAACTGCCGTTGAACGGTTTGACATTCGTTCTGACCGGCACACTGCCGACGCTTTCCAGAGATGAGGCCAGCGATATTATTCGCAAAGCCGGCGGAAAGGTAAGCGGCTCAGTGTCGAAGAAGACGAGTTATGTGTTGGCAGGCGAATCTGCCGGCTCCAAACTCGCCAAAGCCGAGTCTTTAGGCGTTAATATCATAGACGAACCTGAGTTATTCAAAATGATCAATCAAGGAGTAAAGGCGGATGGCTAATTTTGCGTTGATCGGCGGCAGCGGTTTGGACCAGCTGTCTCTTTTAGAAGGCAAGGTCATTGAGAAAATTGACACTCCCTATGGTAAGGAGCCGGTCGAAATTTGCCGCGGAGTGATTGACGGTCTGAACATTGTATTTTTATCTCGGCACGGAACGACTGAGAAAAAGCCGCCTCATATGATTAACTATCGTGCCAACATATGGGCTCTTGCGCAGTTCGAGCCGAAGGCCGTCATTGCATTGGCTTCTGTCGGAGCGGTTTTACCTGAGGACGATATCGGTGCCATTGCCGTACCTGATCAGATCATTGATTACACCTGGGGTCGCGAAACCAGCTACAACACGGGCAAAGAGAAGTTTATTAATTTTATTGACTTCACTTATCCCTTCGACATGGATCTGAGAGAAGCGATTGTTGACGCTTCCGAAGAACTGGATCTTCCGATTATCGACGGAGGTACTTATGCCTGCACACAAGGTCCGAGACTCGAAACGGCGGCAGAAGTCGACCGTATTGATAATGACGGCGGTCACTATGTCGGTATGACGCTGATGCCCGAAGCTTGCTTAGCCAGAGAGTTGAATCTCAAGTACGCAGCGATTTGTCAGATCGTCAATACGGCTGCCGGCCGCGGGTCTTCCGAAAAGGGCATCGTGCTGGCAGATACGAAGGAAGCCTTAACAAAGGCAACCAAGGAAAGTGTTGACTTGGCCTTAACCACATTCCGATCTTTGGCAAAATAGATCATTTGAAAGTGACAAAACCCGCTGATGAGGCGGGTTTTGAATATGCAGACCGGCTAACCTAAAGCTCAAGGGCTTCTAACACGGCTTTTTCAAATTCGGCGCAGAAGACAGGATCCCGCAGCTTAGCGCTTTCAATTAGAAAGACGTCCTCGGCTCTTTCGCCCAGTGTCGTGATTCGGGCCGTCACAAGATTGATTCCATACTTCACAAACACACGTGCGATGGATGCCAAAAGACCTAGCCTGTCGGTTGTGACGATGGACAGCATGTATTGCTTTCCGGCGGCATCCGGCCTTAATGAAGCCTGCGGTGAGATTGGGAAGAGCTTGGATTGACGTGAAGGGCGTCCGCGAAGAGGGGGCGGAAGTTTTTCTGCCAAATCCAGTTTTTCCGCGAGTATTTCTTGGAAGCGAGCGAACTCTTGTTCGAAGTTGGGGTCTGAGCCGTCGTCAACGACGATGAAAGAGTCGACAACGCGTCCGTCTCGTCCCGTGTGGATACGAGCTTCGGCAATGGACAGACCGTATTGCTGCAGATTAGAAACGATGCGGGCAAAAAGTTCGGGGCGGTCCTGCGTCAGGATAAGAATTTCGTGCGCGTGTTCCATGCCGCGCAGCGGTCTGGATGCCACAAATGACTTCGAAGAATCGAGATGCGGCAGCAATACCTTGGCATGCCAAACGATATTCCGCACCGAGTGCTTCATAAAGTAAGCAACGTCAAAGTTATCCCAGAATTTATTGATCCGGTCCCGCTGCTCCGGTGTAAAGCGCGTCATGCGCAGAGCATCTTTACGGCGCCGGGAAACCAATAAATCTCGGTCGATGCCTTTCCCTTTAAGGAATCTGGCGGTCGAATAAAACAAATCTTCAAGAAGCTGGGCTTTCCAGGCGTTCCAGATTTTTGGTCCCGTCGCCCGGATGTCGCAAACGGTGAGCAGATAAAGGCCGACGAGGCGTTCCATCGTTCCGACCTTCTTGGCGAAGTTTTCAACAACCTCCGGATCAGAAATGTCTTGTTTCTGGGCCACCATGCTCATGGTCAGGTGTTCACGAACAAGAAACTCAATGTAGTCAGCGTCCTCACCGGTGATTTCAAAGTCGCGGCACATTTGCCGAACGATTTCCGCCCCGATTTTGCTGTGGTCTCCGCCTCGGCCTTTGCCGATGTCATGGTAGAGAAGGGCAAGAACCAAACGCCAGCTTCCTTTCATCGCCATCATGAGCTCGGTGCAAAGCGGCAGCTCGTGGGCGTTTTCACTGTGTGTGAAGTTTCTGAGGTAACGAATCGCAAGGAGGGTGTGCTGATCCACCGTATAGGCGTGGAATAAATCATGCTGCATTTGACCGACGATTCGGTTGAAGCTTGGCAGCAGTTTTCCGAGTACGCCCCAGCGATTCATCTCTTCCAGGGCATGCCAAACGCCTCGGCGTCCTTGGATAATCTTCAAAAATGTCTGACGGTTGACGGGATTTTCAGCCCATTCTTTGTTCATCAGAGAATGAGCTTCAAATAAGGCACGGTAAAGCCGTGAAGACTTCATCGGAATGTCCGGATGACGTTCCTGAATTAAAAAGGCCTCGAGAATTCTTTCAGGGTTTTTAACGAAGACGTCCGGAGACTCAAGGCCGAGCACGTCGCCCTGCCGTACAAAACCGCTGCAAATGGGTTCGCCGGTTTGTTCAGGTTCTTTGGAGTAGCGTTCTTTAATGGCCTGAAGAATGATGGAATTGAGCTGGCCGATGGTTTTTGCATTGACATAGAAGTGCTGCATCATCACTTCACTAGGACGCCTGCCGACAGTCCCGACAATGCCCAGCGCTTTAGCCAGCGGTTCCTGAATTTCGAAAATTAATCGATCCTCATGGCGGTTAGTGAGCAGATGCATATGGATCCGCAGCCGGTAAAGGCTTTTCGTAACGGATTCCAAAAGTTCGCATTCTCGGCGAGTGATCAAACCCTTTTCAAAGACTTCCTGCCAAGTGTTGCCAAGACGGGCCGCCCTAAGCACCCAGATCAAAATATTCAGGTCTCGAAGGCCGCCCGGGGCTTCTTTAATGTTCGGTTCCAGAGCATAAGAGGACTCGTGGTACTTCAAATGCCGCTGCTGCTGTTCGATGAATTTTGCCCGATAGAACTTTTTAAGATTCAGACTCCTTTCTATCGTATCGGAGTAGGTCTTAAAGAGTTCTGCGTTCCCCGAGATGAGCCGGGATTCGAGCATCGCGGTCTGTGCAGTGATGTCGATATCTGCCTGTTCAAGACACTCTTCGATTTTCCGAACAGAGTAGCCGACGGTCAGACCAAGCGACCATAGATTGCCGATAACTTCCGAGATTGTTTTTAAGTCTTTATCTTTGACATCATCAGGCAGGAGAAAGAGCAGGTCCAAGTCGGAGAAAGGAAACTGCTGCTCTCTGCCGTAACCGCCGACCGCGACGACGGCAACCGCTTCAGACAGACCGTTGAGTTTGAGAATCTCCAAAACTGCCTCATCGGCAGCCTTGGAGTGCGCAGAAAGATAGGCATCGGCGTCAACGTCCGCCAAAAACTTCTTTGCTAAAACTTCTCGCTGATCTTTAAACTTTTTGACGATTTCGTTGATTTCCATAGCCTTGGGATTCTATCTTTATGAATTTAGGCAGAAGGTTTTACCCACGAGGGGGCAGGCGGGCATTTCGGCGATACCGTCAGAACTTCGTATCCGGTTTCAGTGACGAGAATCGTATGTTCCCACTGGGCGGAAAGGCTTCTGTCTTTGGTTACGGCGGTCCAGCCGTTCGGAAGGATGCGAAGTTCTTTCCTTCCGGCGTTGATCATCGGTTCGATCGTGAAGATCATGCCGGGCTTCATGACAGCACCGGTGCCGAGCTTGCCGTAATGGCAGACCTGAGGATCCTCGTGGAAGCCGACACCTACCCCGTGCCCGCAGAATTCACGCACGACGCTGCAGCCCTGAGGCTCGACAAAATGCTGAATTGCATAGCCGATATCTCCGAAATGGGCGCCGGGACGCACGATTTCAATGCCTTTCCACATGGAGTCGAAAGTGACATTGATGAGGTGTTTAGCAGCAACGGAAATATGGCCGACGGAATACATACGGCTGGTGTCGCCGTAATAACCGTTTTTAATGACGGTCACGTCAATATTTAAGATGTCGCCGTTTTTGAGCACCTTCTCATTCGGAATACCGTGGCAGATCTGATGATTGACGGAAATGCAAGTAGCTTTCGGATAAGGATTGGTGCCGTCCGGGTCGTAGTTAAGGCAAGCGGACTTGTCTTTGAGGACATCTTCGGTATATCTGAGCATCAAATCATCGAGGTACTCGGTGGTGACGCCGGCTTTAACAAACGGTTCAATGTAGTCGAGAACCAAAGCCGCATCGCGGCAGGCAGCCCGGATGCCTTCGATTTGTTCCGGGGTCTTAATAAGGATATTGTCAAACATTGATTAAATCTGACTCGAAAAAGTTTTTCAATGCGGCAATTTTAGTGGATTCACCGTTAAGCGGTGCCTTTTCAGCCTTATATAGGTCAACCGGAAGAAAGGTGACAATCAGTCTTCAAATCCTCGCCAAAACAAGGTTTCATTTGATTTATCCCAAATAGAAAATCCAAAAGGTTGTAACGCCTCTTTTCAAACGCTTAACTCTTTGAAAAAGCATGATAGAATTTCGCCCCGATCCGAACGGAAACGTTTGGACTTTTTTGTTAAATAGCGCAGTCTCACAACAGGGTTCCATTCGGAAATCGTGAGGCTGTTGGAATTAAACCCTAAAGGAATTAAAGATATGTCATCTCTGAGCATGCGTGAACTGCTCGAAGCCGGTGCACACTTCGGTCACCAGACTCGTTTTTGGAGCCCCAAAATGTCCCAGTACATTTTCGGCTCTCGTAACAAGATTCACATCATCAACCTCGAAAAGACTGTTGCTAAATTCGACGAAGCTGCCAAGTTCTTAACAAACCTGGCTGCTCAGAAGGGCACCATCCTTTTCGTCGGCACAAAGCGCACTTCCCGCGACGCCATCGTTGCTGAAGCCAAACGCGCCGGGATGCCTTATGTTGATCAGCGCTGGCTGGGCGGTATGCTCACCAACTTCAAGACGGTTAAGGTTTCCCTGAAGCGTCTTAAAGAAATGGAACAGAAAGTTGCCGACGGCGCTCTTGAAAAGATGACCAAAAAAGAAGCTCTCGACTTCACTCGTGAACTCGAAAAGCTGAACAAAGCTATGGGCGGCATCAAAGAAATGAACGGTCTGCCCGACGCTCTGGTCGTTGTTGACGTTGGCTACCACAAGATTGCTATTCAGGAAGCTAACAAGCTTGGTATTCCTGTTGTCGGTATCGTTGATACGAACCACAATCCTGCCGGTGTTGACTATGTCATCCCGGGTAACGACGACAGCGCCCGCGCTGTTGCTCTTTACGCTAAAGGATTTGCTGACGCAATTCTTGAAGGCAAGAACAAGAACCTTGAAGACACTGTCAAGGCTGCTAAAGACTCCGACTTCGTTGAAGAAGCCGCTGTCGAAGAAAAAGCTGAGTAATTCGCCTCTTCTTGTCTGAAGTACCAAGGGAAGGGGCGTTCGCGCCCCTTTCTTTTTAAACCAATTATTTTTTAAGGATAAAACAATGGCTGTTATCACTGCCGCAATGGTTAAAGAACTTCGTGTTAAAACCGACGCTCCGATGATGGAATGCAAAAAGGCTTTGACAGAAGCTGACGGCAACATGGAGCAGGCTGAAGAAATTCTTCGCGTTAAGCTCGGCAACAAGGCCACTAAGGCTGCCAGCCGCATTACCGCTGACGGCGTTGTCGCTATCTACATCGACGAACCGGGCAAGATCGGCGCTATCGTTGAACTGAACTCCGAAACCGACTTCGTTGCTAAGAATGCCGACTTCATCGCTTTCGCCAACGACATCGCTAAGCTCGTCGCCGAAAACAAACCGGCTGACGTTGCTGCTCTTTCCGCTCTTCCGCTCAACGGCTCTACCGTTGACGAAGTTCGTAAAGGCCTGATCGGCAAGATCGGTGAAAACATCTCCATCCGCCGCTTCCAGATCATTGAAGGCAAAGGCAAGCTCTCCACATACATCCACGGCGGTGCCAAGATCGGCGTTATCGTTGACGTGGTCGGCGGCAACGACGAAGTTGCTCACGACGTGGCTATGCACATCGCTGCTTCCAAGCCGAAGGCTCTCGACAAAGACGGCGTTGATCAGAACCTGATCGAAACAGAACGCCGCGTTGCGATTGAAAAAGCTCGCGAAAACGGCAAACCGGAACACCTGATCGAGAAGATCGCCGAAGGTTCCGTTAACAAGTTCCTCAAGGAAGTCACACTTCTTTCTCAGCCGTTCGTTAAGGATGACTCTAAGAACGTCGGCGAACTCCTGAAGAGCAATGGTGCTACAGTATCTGCATTTGCGCTGTTTGTTGTCGGTGAAGGTCTTGAAAAACGCAACGACGACTTCGCTGCCGAAGTTGCTGCTCAGGCTGCTGCCGCACGTGCCTAATTGTTGAACTTTTTTCGGAGTAAACGATGAGTAAGTCTGAAACGCCTAAAACCAAACGAATTCTGCTGAAACTCTCCGGCGAAGCCCTTATGGGGGACAACGCCTTCGGCATCAGCCGTGATACGCTCAAGAGTATCGTCGGTGAAATTAAGGAAGTAGTTGACTTAGGCGTTCAGCTTGCGATCGTGGTCGGCGGCGGCAATATCTTCCGCGGAGTCGCACTCGGCTCCACCGGTATGGATCGTGCCACCGGCGACTATATGGGCATGCTGGCTACCTGCATGAACGCAATGGCCCTCCAGGATGCACTGAGAAACGCCGGTGTTGAAGCCCGTGTTCAGTGCGCTCTGGATATCGACCAGGTTGCCGAGCCGTATATTCGCGGCAAAGCCTTGAGCCACCTGAAGAAAGGCCGGGTTGTGATTTTTGCTGCCGGTACCGGTAATCCGTTCTTCACAACGGATACTGCCGCAGCGCTGAGAAGTGCTGAAATCGGAGCCGATATGGTTCTGAAAGCCACTCAGGTTGACGGTGTCTTTACCGCTGATCCCAAGAAAGATCCCAGCGCAAAAATGTATAAGTCTCTGACTTTTGACGAAGCCATTCAGAAGAAGCTCAAGATTCTGGACGCTACAGCTTTTACGCTCTGCCGCGATCAAGGCATGCCGATTAGAGTCTTCAACCTTCATAAGCCCGGTGCGCTCAAGCGCGTTGTGCTTGGTGAAGACGAGGGCACGCTCGTTCACGTTTAACCGAGAAAAAACGGATACAAAAAGCTCCGGACCTGCATCAGCGGGTCCGGAGCTTCTTTCTTGATCGATGAATTACTTTTCTGCTTTTTCACGTTCGCAGGATTTTTCGGCTTCTTCTTTCTTAAGTTTGTTCTCTGCGTGAATCTTGTCCCGCAGTTCATCACTCTTTTGTTCCTGGTCTTTCAGAATTGCGCCGAACATTTTTTCAATTTTTGCCATAGTCCAAACTCCTTATCAGATGTTTTGAGCTTAAGCGCGTTTAGCCGAAGAGCCTATTAAACCAACTCGAATCGAGCGGTTTGAGGCTTTTGCGCTCCGTGGTAAACTCAACGAATTAATAAAGGCTGTCACTGCCGCCGTTGTTTTATTTCGGCGGATTTGACCGCGTCCGTGATTTTCTGCTCACCGGCGTGCGACTAAGTTTTGTGACTTGCAGCCGAGAAATCTGCAGAGATTGGAAATTGACATGACAACTAAAGACATCTATTCACAGTCCGAACACCATATGAAGCGTTCCATTGAGACGCTCAAAGAAAACCTGATGAAGATCCGTACGGGTCGCGCTCATACCGGTTTGCTCGAACACATCACCGTCGATTACTACGGCTGCCCGACTCCGATTTCTCAGGTGGCCCAGCTCGGTTTGGCTGACGCCAGAACCATCACTGTTCAGCCTTGGGAAAAGAAAATGGTTGCCGTGGTTGAAAAAGCAATCCGCAACTCCGATCTTGGTCTGAATCCGGCGACTTCCGGCGAAATCATTCGCGTTCCGATGCCTCCTCTGACCGAAGAACGCCGTCGTGACTTAACGAAGGTTGTTCGTTCTGAAGGCGAAGAAACTAAGGTTGCCATCCGCAATCTGCGCCGCGATGCAAACAACAAGGTTGCTGCGCTCGTGAAGGAAAAAGAAATTTCCGAAGACGACGAACGCCGCTCCAACACAGAAATTCAGAAACTCACCGATAAGTACATCGGTGAAGTCGACAAGCTGATTGCCGAAAAAGAAAAGGAAATCATGACCGTTTAATCGGTTTAAATCCTATGACAAGTCAGGAATTGACTGCAAAGCCACGTGAGAGGGTGCCCCGTCACGTGGCTATTGTTATGGATGGCAACGGAAGATGGGCCAAGGCTCGAAAACTTCCTCGTCTTATGGGCCATCAAAAAGGGGTTGAGTCCGTTCGCACAGCGATCCAGGCCGCAGCCAAGACAGGCGTGCAGCATTTGACGCTTTTTGCTTTTTCCAGTGAAAACTGGAACCGGCCGGCAGATGAGGTTAAAGGGTTGATGAAGCTTTTTCTCGTCAGCCTGCGCAGAGAGATTGCAGCCCTAAACAAAGCCAATGTACGGGTTCGTCTTGTCGGCGATCTGACCGCTTTTTCTGAAGAACTTCAGGAGCAAATCGCCGATTCAATGAAGATCACGGAAAACAACACCGGTCTGACACTGAACGTCTGCGTGAATTACGGAGGGCGTTGGGAAATTCTTGAGGCGGCAAAAAGATGTCGTGATATTCCGCTCGAAGAACTGACGGAACAAAAATTTGCTTCGCTGCTTCCTTTGGCGGATTCCGGCGATGTGGATTTGTTTATCCGTACGAGCGGGGAAGAGCGGATCAGCAATTTTATGCTGTGGCAGCTTGCTTACGCAGAGCTGTATTTCACAAAAATTTTATGGCCCGATTTCACCGAGAACGAGTTTTTAAATGCGCTAAATTGGTACTCTTATAGAGAACGTAGATTTGGTAAGACTTCCGAACAAATTCAACAGGAAGCGAAAAAGGAATAGTTCATGCTGCTGCAAAGAGTCATTACAGCCGTTGTGTTGTTAATTATCATCATCGGCGCGCTTTTAATTTCTCCTTTGGCTTTCACGGCGGTGGCCGCGATTGCTATCGGATGCTGCTTTTGGGAGTGGCTCCGCATTTGTAAATGGAACAACGGGGTCGCAATGGTTTGCGGCGTTGTTTTGGGGGCATCCCTTTTCTTCTTAGAGTATGCCTCACCTGCTGCACTCCAGACAGTTCAGTCCGGCAACGGGCTAATGATTATTACCGCCACGGCAACTGTGCTTTGGGCGGTTATTACCGCGGTTATTTTTACCCGCCGCACCTCCGGTTGGATGGTCCCCCAAGGCATCGGGGCCCTTTTAGGCTGGATCTTTGTGCCGGCCGCTTGGTTTTCTCTGATGTACTTGTTCCGTGAGAAGGGCACCATTTATATGTTGTCCGTCTTGGCTATCGTTTGGGTTGCAGACATCATGGCCTACTTCGGCGGCCGCTGCTTCGGCGGTCCTAAAATGGCTCAGGGAATCAGCCCGAAGAAGACTTGGTCAGGTGCGCTGACAGCATTCGTGTGCGTTCTTGCTCTTTCGTATGTCCTTTACTGGGCTCAGCCTTCTTTCCCACTTTGGACCAACGCGCTTATCTCTCATTTGACCGGTTGGACTTCAGCTTTGATTCTGATTCTGGTAGTGCTGTTTTCTATAGCCGGTGACTTGTTTGAAAGTGCGCTTAAGCGCACTGCCGGAGTTAAAGATTCAAGCAATCTTCTTCCGGGACACGGCGGTTTCTATGACCGTCTCGATGCTCAGATGAGCGTTCTTCCCCTTACCGTCTTCATTCTTCTTTTCCTCCAAGGTTACTAAGTTTCAGTCATGGAAAGCGTTGCGATCCTCGGTGCGACCGGCTCGATCGGTAAAAGTTCATTAGATGTCATCTCTCGTTATCCGGACCGGTTCACCGTGTACGCGGTGACGGCCAATTCCAGCGTCAAGAAACTCGCTCAGGCGGCTAAAGACAGCGGAGCTAAAGTCGCGGTAATTGCAGATAAAGAGCTTCTAGGAGCTCTGCAGGATGAACTTAAGGCCGCCGGAAGTAGGGCGCAAGCTTTGGCCGGTGCTAAGGCAATTGATGAAATCGCATCCAGCCCCGAAGTCGATATCGTGATAGGAGCTATCGTCGGAGCTGCCGGAATTTCTTCGACATTTAAGGCTGCCGAAGCCGGTAAAAAGCTTCTGCTGGCCAATAAGGAAAGTGTCGTTTGCGGCGGCCGAATCCTGATGGATACGATTAAGGCCTCGGGTGCTGTTCTCATGCCGGTCGACAGCGAACACAATGCTATTTTTCAGTGTCTTGTCGGAGCGACCCAAAAAGCCAGATGTGAAGCCAATATCCTTCTGACTTGCTCGGGCGGGCCTTTCCGTCAAAGACAGGACCTTTCCAATGTCACGGTTGAAGAAGCTACGCATCATCCGAACTGGTCGATGGGCAAGAAAATTACCGTTGACTCTGCGACGCTGATGAATAAGGGCCTGGAAGTTATCGAGGCTCGCTGGCTTTTTGATTTCGAGCCGGAACGCATTCAGGTTGTCGTTCATCCCCAGAGCGTCATCCATTCTATGGTTCAGTATGCCGACGGAGTAGTCATTGCGCAACTGGGTGCTCCGGACATGAGAAACACGATTGCTTACTCTTTAGGCTTCCCGGAAAGGTTGGACGCCGGGGTAGAACCATTAAACTTCTCAAAAATCAAAACGTTAACCTTCGAAGAACCGGACTTAAAACGTTTTCCCCAGCTTGGCTACGCCTACGATGCATTGAAGCTGGGCGGAGCTGCTTCGATCGTCTTGAATGCAGCCAACGAGATCGGCGTCGAGGCATTTATTCAAGGCAAGATCGGCTTTACCGACATTGCACGCCTATGCCACGCAATGATGTACGGCTTCCAGCCGCCTGCTCCGACGAACTTGGAAGCGATTCTGGATACGGATAAACAGGCTAGAAAACTGGCTCAGTCTTGGGTCGAAGGTTTTTGCGACAAATTGGAGAACTAACCTTGACATTGTTGACGACCATTGCTGCCTTTGCGGTAACGATCGGTATTTTGATTACCTTTCATGAGCTCGGGCATTATTTAGTCGCCAGACTTTGCGGCGTAAAAATTCTGAGATTTTCTCTCGGCTTCGGGAAACCGCTTTTTATCTATAAACGCAAGAACGATCCTGATGCAACGGAGTGGGCGGTCAGTGCGCTCCCTTTGGGCGGATACGTCAGGATGCTCGATGCGAGAGATCCTGCCTGTCTGCCTATCAAACCGGAAGATAAAAATCGTGAATTCGGGGCTAAGAATGTGTGGCAGCGATTTGCCATTGTTGCTGCAGGTCCATTTGCAAACCTTCTGCTTGCCGTCCTGCTCTATGCTTCTATCTTCATGATAGGTAGCACGCAGCCGACGCCGGTTGTTGCCGAGC